>ENA-ORTN01000364-ORTN01000364.1-human-gut-metagenome-genome-assembly--contig:-NODE-364-length-52270-cov-6.640869_pt1 | contig 52270 bp, 56 predicted proteins | sample MGYA00242070_ERZ509189 | MGnify/ENA primary metagenome ERZ509189 (study PRJEB26280, sample SAMEA2338821) | human gut metagenome | biome: human gut; feature: human-associated habitat; material: faeces...
TTTTTTCTAATTAACTTCTTTTTTTATAATGTCTACCGATTGGGGTTCACATCAATTATTATCTTACTTTTTGTTCACTTTGAGTATCAAAAATATTGTATCCCATAGCGCTTTTACTAGCAGGTGTAATTATTCTTGTTTTAGTATTAATGTTTACTGAAGATTTTGAATTGCTTATTCCTACATTAGTTCCATCATATGTTATTTTAGATGTTGCTAATGATACTGGTTGCTTACCTTCATTATGTATATCAACTTCCGGATTCATTATAGCATAAAATATTTTAAATCGTTCATCTGGATCAGATGCCAATCCATTCAATGCTCCTGTATCTTCTACTTTTAAAAACAAATTTTTTAAATAGTTTTCTTTAGCACTCAAATATTTTTCGCTAACGTATCTTCCGCCTTTATATGTCTGATATAATCCAGCATATTGACTATTATAATATCTAGAATAATTAAATCGTTCTAAGACTTCATCATTACTGTTTGCACAAGACAATTCTTTTTCTAAGCATTCAAAATAGATTTCTTCATTTCTTACCAATAAATCTATATTTTTTGAGTCTTCATAATTCATAGCTGACTCAGTTACTTTTTGCATATTATCATAATATGTTTTTCCATCTATTCCATATTTGGAAGATAATATTTCTACAATTTTTGATGAGTCTGGATTCTTTTTAAATTCTTCTACAGCATCATATCCAACTAACGTTAACAATTGCATATAGTATCTAGTTGCTAGAGTGTAAAATGAATTACCTGTGCCAAAGAAAGTATACATCTTATCTTCATTTCCTTTTTCAGGATAGAAAAGCACATCGGATTCATTTTCTATAGTTGGATAAGTTAACATATATGCCCATGCATTTGCCTCACCTTCACCCCAGTTACAATATTCAGCAGTTGTTGAATCTAATTTGTTTATTACATTCATTTGTGTTGAATGAATTATTTCTTCAAAAAGTACATTTTTTCTTACTTTTTCATTTTCCTTTGCAATACAAATTTCTTTCTTATCATAATCAAAATAACTACTTGATCCTGTATTTGTAAATTTAATTGTTTTAATATTATTTTTTAGTGGGTTTATTAATAAATTGTTTATCAGTTCCTCCTTCTTGGGTATTTTACTGAATTTTAATAAATTATAAATATCATCATAATTTGTATATACTGTATCGAAAAGTTCCTTTAATTCTTTTTGAACCTCACTCGGATATTTTTTTATAGCATTATCTAGTTCTGGTTTTAATTTTTTGTATTCTTTTTCATCTTGTATTTTTTTTCTTTGCCCAGCTTCTAATTTTGTGATTTCAACTGTGTCTGTTAATGATTCACTTATAGTTGAAGCATTTTCTGACTCCATTGATATTGAAGTGGTTGTAATTGTGTTTTCATTATTATTCTTATTTTTATTTAATTTACAACCAGCCATTGTTACTGCGGTTACTGTACTTAGAAATAAGCTTGTTATTCTAGTAGACCACTTAATTACTTCATTTTTGTTTTTATCATTCATATTATCACCTTCAATTTTATAATATCATTTTCTTATTTTTATGTAAACTAAAAGCAAGCGTGTTTACACTTGCTTTGCCAATAATTTATGTATTATTAGAATTTCCCGTTACAGAATTTACCATTGCTATTTGCCGGCCATGTAAATAGTCTATATTTCCCATTATATTTTCTAAATGATCCTTTTGAGGTAATTTCATATAGCGTAAGTCTCCTCATTCCTGTTGGATCTAGTACCATAACATCTTTCCATGTGATTGTTCTTGCATTTACACCTGATTTATATCCAATTATTGTTACATAATGTTGTCCTTGAGATCCATTAATATAAACAACTGATGGTCTACCTGCATTTATTTCTTGAATTATTTTTTCATATAAATCATATGTATCTCTTGGCTTTTTGTCTGTTTTTGCATTTAATAGGAGATTTTCTGTTGCTCCATAAGATTTATAGTTCCTACAATATGGATTTTTAGGGCCGCTTCCTAAATTATTGCTTGAATATCCATTTCCTATTCTTAACATTGTAACTGCATATGATAATGCTAGATCCATACAATTAGTTGATCCACTCTTTTGTGCAATAAAATGGTTATGAATGATCTCCCAATTATAGCTTTTTATCATTATAAATCCATTATTATTATATACCTTGCTTGGTTTATATATAAATGTATTGGTTCTTTTCATATCAACTTGATTACTACAATCTGACTTATTATATAATCTTATTTCTGAATATCTATTTGTATTGTTTGCATCAACTAAAAGTGTAAGTACTTTTTCTTCATTAGCTTTTATTGTACTACATCCCTGCTTGTATCCTTTAGTTCCATTACCATAATTTTGATATGTATAATACATCATTTTATTTTGATTATGTTTAAATTTAATATTAACCTTAATACTTTTTTCATATGTTAATTGGGAAGGTTGAGTTATTATTAATGCAGGTGTTGGTGTTGGCGTTGGTTTATTTGATCCTGAATTTGAACCTGAACTTGAATTTGTTTTTTGATAAGTTTTTGTTTTAAATGTTCTTGATTTCTTTGTACATTTATTATCTTTATATGTTGTTATTTCATAATATGTTGGTGTAGTTGTTTGAGTAAAACCGTATGTTGCTGGATTACATGTCTTACAATTTATAGATACACAAGGATATGTATATGTATTTTTACCACCTTTGTAAATCTTGGTAATATAGTAAAAATCTTTTTTTCCATAATAAGTAATTTTACCACTTATATGAACATTATCTCCATTAATTGTATTTTCAAAATGTACTGATGGAGATATTAATGCTTGTTTATTATCTCCTTCTAAGTCTTTTTTAGGCTTAATTACCCACACATAAAGAATTGCTATTACAAGTACTACTAGTGTAACTGTAACGCCTATTACTTCCCATTTCTTTTCTTTTTTTTCTTCTAATGTTTCTTCATTTACTTCCGAGAATTTAAATTTTGGTTTTCCCACTTTATAGTCACTCCTTATTTTAATATCTTAATACTATTTAAGTATAATTTTTTTTTAACTTTATGTCAACTTTTTTAAAGAAAAAAAGATTTATTAACTCAATTATACAATCCTCAAAAAAATTATATAAACTAAAAATAACCAATGCTCAATAGTATTGGTTAAATAAAACATTATTTTTTACAAATAAAAACCTTGATAAATCAAGGTTAATTACATTATGGTGGAGCATAGCGGGATCGAACCGCTGACCTCCACGGTGCAAACGTGGCGCTCTCCCAGCTGAGCTAATGCCCCATAAATAACTCAGTGAATTAATAATATCACTATAGTTATTTTATTGTCAAGCACTTTTTTTATATTTTAATCTAAATTTATAAAATCTTTATCTTTATGAGGCTCATCAAACAATAATCCTTCATAATTTCTTTGTCTTAGCACTTCATAGACTACTATTGCACAACAATTTGATAAGTTTAGAGCACGTACATTTTTAGTCATAGGTATTCTCATACATCTATCTATATTAGGTCTTAATATTTCTTTTGGAATACCAGTTGATTCTTTGCCAAATATTAAATATATATCTTTTGAAGTATCACTATAATCGAATGAGGAATGTGGCTTATGACCATATCTTGTAAAGAAGTAATACTCCCCATTATTTTTTGAAGTAAAGTCTTCCCAGTTCTTATATACATAATACTCTAATTTATCAATATAGTTTACTCCACTTCTCTTTACACTTTTCTCATCCAATGAAAATCCAAGAGGTTCAATTAAATGAAGTCTTGTGTTAGTTGCGACGCAAGTACGCATAATATTACCAGTATTGGTTGGTATTTCTGGTTCATATAAAACTATATTTATCATTTTACTTTACTACTCCGCTTGCTTGTATTAATTTTTCTATATCTCTAATTGTTAAGCTATTAGCATCTTTCATTTGATATGCGATTACGTAATTATCTTTTACTACTAAGAATGCTGGATAAGTTATTTTTTTACCATTATAACCATATTCTTTTAATAATTCTGTTATCTCATCTTTACTTGCGTTGCTTGCATTTAAGTATACTGTATCATTTTTCACATTATATTTATTAAGCAAATCAACTAGATTCATCTCTAGGTCACGACATGCTTTATTATCTGCTGTACCTATATATAAATAGAAATTATCATGACTATTTACATATTCTTTGAATTCATTTTTACTAATTTCTTGAACTTTGCCGCTTATTACTGGTGTACTAAACTCATATTTTTTATAATTTCTATACCAAGTACTCAATCCTAGAACTGCAAGTATTACTAGTATAAACATAACTATTACATATATATAGTTTTTTAAAGGTATTTGTTTTTCTTCTTCTATGTTTTTCTTTTCCATTTTATCACTCCTAGATTAATTATACATCAATGCAAGAAAAAAAGAAATTAGTTTTTTGCATCAAATTTCTTTCTTTCAACATATGCTAAAATTCTTTTACGAAGTCTTATATTGTGTGGTGTAACTTCTACTAATTCATCACTATTTATATAGTCGAGTGCATATTCAAGTGTGATTGGTCTAGGTCTTTTTAATACAACTGTATGATCTGAACCAGACGCTCTTACATTTGTAAGGTTTTTACCTTTAACAACATTTACTGCAAGGTCGTTTCCTCTTGTATGTTCACCAACTATCATACCTTCATATACTTCTACACCTGGTTCTATAAACATAACTCCACGGTCTTCTAGTCCACCTAATGCATAAGCAGTTGCTTTACCATTTTCCATTGATACTAGAACTCCTAGCGGACGTTCACCAACATCAACAGTTGCCATAGGTCTATATTCTTTAAATGAATGGTTTATAATTCCGTATCCTTTAGTTAAAGTCATGAAGTTAGTTGTAAATCCAATTAATCCACGTGATGGAATTGTATATATAAGTCTTGTTTGTCCATTTAGGTTAGACATTGATTCCATTATAGCTCCACGTGTTCCTAGTTGTTCAATAACACTACCTACTGTATCATCAGGACATTCAATTTGAAGTTCCTCATATGGTTCCATTTTAACGCCATCTATTTCTTTTATAATTACTGCTGGTTTACTTACTTGAAGCTCAAATCCTTCACGACGCATATTTTCAATTAATATAGATAAGTGAAGTTCTCCACGGCCTGATACAATCCACGATTCACTATCATTTGGTTCTACTCTTAAACTAACATCTTTTTGTAACTCTTTGTTAAGTCTTTCTTCTATCTTTCTTGCGGTTAGAAGTTTACCATCTTTTCCTACAAATGGAGATGTATTAACTCCTATTGTCATTTGCAAAGTAGGTTCATCTACGTGTAATACTGGAAGTGGTTCTCTTTTATTTGGATCACATAGTGTTTCACCTACTGATATATCACTAAGTCCTGCGACTGCGCAAATATCTCCTGCTTCTGCTTCTTCTATTTCTATTCTCTTAAGGCCAAGGTAACCAAACAATTTTTGTACTCTAAATTGTTTTACAGAGCCATCTAGTCTTATACAATCTACCATTTGCCCTACTTTTATTTTACCATTGTGTACACGTCCTACACCAATTCTGCCTACATATTCATTGTAATCTAATAATGCTGGTTGGAATTGAAGCGGTGCATTAGGATCTCCACTAGGTGCTGGAATTTCATCTATTATTAAGTCTAATAATTCTTTAAAGCCCTTTGTTTGAGTGGAAATATCTGGATCTAGGCTTGATGTACCATTTAGTGCTGATGCGTAAACAACTTTAAAGTCTAACCAATCTTCTTCAGCTCCTAATTCTATAAATAAATCTAGTACTTCATCAACAACCTCTAAGCATCTTGCACTTGGTTTATCTACTTTATTAACTACTACTATTGGTTTAACATGTGCTTCTAATGCTTTTTTTAATACGAATCTAGTTTGAGGCATTGTTCCTTCATAAGCATCTACAACTAGTAATACTCCATCAACCATATTCATGATACGCTCTACTTCACCACCAAAGTCAGCATGTCCTGGAGTATCTAATATGTTAATTCTATAACCATTGTAATCTATAGCGGTAGTTTTAGCTAATATAGTGATACCTCTTTCTCTTTCTAGTTGGTTTGAATCCATTGAGATATTACTTACATCTTCATTTTCTCTAAATGTTCCACTTGATTTTAATATTTCATCAACTAATGTAGTTTTACCATGGTCAACATGGGCAATAATTGCGATATTTCTTTTCTTCATAACGTACACTTCCTTAAATAAACTTTCTACATTATACCACATTTTCTAAAAAATTCAATAAAAAGTAAATAATTTAAAAAGTAAATTCTATTAAAAATCAACCATTTTTTATAATTTTATTATTTTTAGTTTATTTTTTATAATTATTTAACATTATGTAATGGTGAAGGAAATGATAAATAAAAGTATTTGGTTAAAAGGTATAAGGGATAAAAAGTGTAATACACTTAAAAATGATATTAAGACTGACATTTTAATAATTGGGGGTGGAATAACTGGGCTTTCTTCCGCATATTTTTTGAAGGATTCTGGATATGATGTTACTTTGGTTGATTCATCTAGAACTTGTTATGGTCAGAGTTCTAATTCCACTGGGAAGTTGACATATCTGCAGGGATCAATATATGAAAAAATTTCTGATATATATGATATTGATATAGCGTCAAAATATTTATCTTCTCAAGTAGATTCAATTGAACTTATTAAGGATATAATTATTGAGAATAACATTAAATGTGATTTTGAAAGTAATAATTCTTTTGTTTTCACTAATAAAAAGGGTGAATTTAGTAGAATTGAGGCTATTGTTAAGTTATTAGATTATAATAATTTAAAATATAAGATATTTAATAGCTTACCTATTAAGTTTCCGTGTATTAATGCGATTAAAGTTAATGATACTGCGGTTTTTAATCCTGTAAAATATATGATGGGGCTTAAAGAAATTATTAAGGATAATAATATTAAAATATATGAGAAAACTAAAATTGTTAAATTAGAACGTACTGATGATGGTTATATTGCTTTTACGGATAAATATAAAATTAGGACTAAAAAAGTTGTTCTTGCCTGTTTCTACCCCTTCTTTTTAAAACCATTTTTTTTCCCATTTAAAACTAAAATTAAAAAAGGATATCTTTGTGCAGCAACTATTGATAAAAATAGAAGATTTAACTCAATTAGTGAGGATGATAATATATATTCATTAAGATATCACAGTGATTATAAGGATTACATTATATATGCTGGAGAAGAAAGAGATTTGGGTAGTAATATGGATAATGAGAAAAACTTTGATAATTTATTTTGGGTAATGAAGACTCAACTTAGTGAAAATATTAAGTATTATTGGTTTAATTATGATATTGAAACTAGTGATCATCTTCCACTAATTGGATACTTGGAAAAAGATAACCCCAATCTTTTGATAGGTACAGGGTACAATTCATGGGGTATGACAAATGGCACTATTGCAGGAAAAATAATAAGTGATTTAATTATGCAAAAAGAAAATAACTATTTCACTCTTTTTGATCCAAATAGAGAGTTTAATGTAAACAAACTGACAAGCTATTTAAGTTATAATCTGTCAAATGGATACCATTATATTTTGTCAAAAATAAATAAAAAACCCTCATTTTATAAGGAGTCTATGATAAAAGAGATCGATGGAGTTCAGTATGGAATTTACACTGATGATAATGGTAATGAATTCATTGTTAAAAGTACTTGTCCACATTTAGGATGTGGGTTGGTTTTTAATAGTATTGATAAAACCTGGGATTGTCCTTGTCATGGTTCTAGGTTTGATATTAAGGGTCGGGTTGTAAAGGGTCCTAGTTTATATAATATAAGCGTTGATAAAAAATAGTAATAATATTATAATCTTCTTATGGAGGATTTATGATGGGCAAAGACAGAGTTATTGGCGCTGGTTGTGGCGTTATATTAATAAATGATAAAAATCAAATACTTATGGGTAAGCGAAGTGATAATCCATTGACCGCGGATAGTGAAATGCATGAAGAAGGTTCCTGGAGCCTCCCTGGTGGTAACATTGAATATGGTGAAACTTTTTATGAAGCTGGTAGGCGTGAAGTAAAGGAAGAGGCTGATATTGATGTTGGAAGTTTAGAGGTTTTTTGTGTTCAAACTGATATGAATCAATTTGCACATTATGTTTCTGTTGGAATGCTATCAAGAGATTTTTCCGGCGATGCAAAGGTTATGGAGCCGGGTGAAATCGTTGCTTGGAAATGGTTTGATAAGGATAAAATTCCAACTAATATATTTTCTGCAAGTAAAAAAACTATCGAGTGTTATTTAAGTGGAAAATTCTATATTGACTAGTATTTTCTTTTTTTTATTATTTTTTTTACTTTTACATATATGAAACTTATTACAAATATTATTAACAGTATTCTTATTGGAACTTTCATTCTTGAAGTTATTTTAGTTAATATTGTCCAGTTTTTTCCTAGGGAAAAGCCAAAGTACACAAATACAAATGTCCATGGAATACTTCCTAATGTTGTGTAAAGCAAAAATTTTTTAAAAGAAAGTCTTGTTACTCCTACTGGTAGAGAGATTAATGTTCTTATTATTGGGATGTTTCGGCCGATGCATGCGGCAAGTAATCCATATTTTTCAAACCATGTGTCTGTTTTATCTAAATCCTCTTCTTTCATAAAGAAATATTTTCCATATTTTTTTGCGAATCCTTTTCCGCCATAATAACCCATTCCATATATTACAATTGCACAAAAAACGCTTCCTAAAAGGCCGGTTAAAAAGGCGCCAAAGAATGTAAAGATTCCCTGCCCTGCTAGTATTCCACCTGTTGCTAATATGAGTTCGCTTGGTATTATTATAATTACTGCTTCTAATACCATTCCAAAAAACATTCCGAAGTAACCATAATTATTTATTAAGTTTAAAACGTATTGATCCATATAGTATCACCTATAAAATTATATTGTTTTATTTTTTTTATATACAATGAAACGGCACGAAACACATGAAACAGTGGAATTTATATATAGCGTGAGTGAAATTATTAATGATATGTACAAACTAATCTGCGTATGATATTATATTAAATAGGAATATTAGGATAATTTCAGTTATGTTTTTTACAACATGACTGTGCATTTATTTAATATAATTGAATAGAATTAGTGGAGGATAATTATGACAGAAAAATTAGTAACGTTTTTATTAGGAGTTTTGGGAGGTATTAAGGCAATTCCTTTTGGAAGAGAGTTGATTGCATTTTTACTTTCTATGGTGCCTATTCTGGAACTTCGTGGAGGAATACTGGCAGCTAGAGCACTTGGCTTGAATCCGGCCGTGTCTTTTATAATTTGTTATATTGGAAATATATTACCTGTTCCTTTTATACTTTGGTTAATTAAATCTATTATAGATAAGATGCGTACAAGTAATGTAGGTTGTTTCAAAAAATTTGTACTTTGGCTTGATAAAAAGGTAGAACAGAAAAAGGGACAAATTGAAAAGTATGGTTTTTGGGGATTAGTTCTTTTTGTTGGTATACCATTACCTGGAACTGGTGCTTGGACAGGATGTCTTATTGCTGCAATGCTTGAAATGGATAAAAAGAAATCTTTCTTGGCTGCTTGTATTGGTGTATTAATGGCTGGTATTATTATGTCTATTTTATCAATCGGTATATTTGATGGGATTTTGGGATAAACTATCTTTGTAGGTAGAATTTGATAATACATTTTACATATACCTTTTTAACAAATTTTTTGTTATTTTTTAAAATTTAGTATTGACATCTATTTTATATATGTTATAATTTTAAATGTCTACTTGATGCGGACGTAGTTTAATGGTAGAACCTTAGCCTTCCAAGCTAACTACGTGGGTCCGATTCCCATCGTCCGCTCCATAGTGAAATCTGCTCGAACTTTTCGAGTTTAATAAATAACTAATCTAGAAATGGATTAGTTTTTTTGTGTTTAAAAAGACTATCCTACTTTATAAGGAAAGGATGGAACTATGGTAAAGATTATTAAGGAAGAACTATCATTTGAAGAATCATTAAAAAAGAAAATTGAGTTTATTTGTGATTTTTGTAATACTACTCCAAAATTTATTAACGGAAGTATTAGAAAGATTGATAAGACAAATTTAACTTATATTGAACCACATAGAATTATTATCAATAATATTACTTTTCTTGCTTTTAATTATTCTAATGAGATTTTTATTGAAAACTTATCTAATAATATTAAGTTATCAGATTTAGAAAACTATTTAAAATCAATCTAAATACTATGCCCTATTTGGGGCATTGACAAATCTTTAAAAAATGATATTATATAAAACCAATAAAGGATGTATCATCTCTAGAAATGGAGGGACATTTATGATAAAATATATACATAAGAAAATAAATTTATATAATGATTTTATTGAGGAGTCAGTAGTATTTAGACTTTATTAAATACTATTGTCTCCTCTTTTTTTAGAAAAGGAGTTGAAGTTTAATGAAAGAAGAAAAGAAAATTGCAGGGCTTTATATTCGTGTTAGCACTGAAGATCAAGCTCGTGAAGGATTTAGTTTACCAGAACAAGAAAAGCGTTTAAGGACTATGTGTGAGTATAAAGGTTATGAGATATATAAATTATATAAGGATGCTGGAATAAGTGCTAAAACAGGCAATTATAGACCTGCATTTGAAGAATTATTACAAGATATTAGAGATAAGAAATGTAATACTATTGTTGTATTAAAGTTAGATAGACTAACAAGAAGTGTTTATGATATGGAAGGTATAATGAAATTTCTAGATGAAAATGATGCATATCTAGATTGTGCTAATGAAGAAATAAATACTACTAATTCAAGTGGTAAAATGGTTGCTAGATTATTAACAACTGTTTCACAAAATGAAATTGAAAGAACAAGTGAAAGAACTAAAGTTGGTTTAGCTGGTGCAATTAAGTCTGGTCATATTCCTGCTCGTGCTCCACTTGGTTATAAGCACGAAAACAAATTACTTGTACCTGACCCACTAACAAAAGATATTGTTATAAGAATATATAACTTATACTTTCAAGGTTATTCTTATTATAATATTGCTACTTTATTCAATAAAGAACAAGTATTAGGTAAAACAAATTGGAAAGATACTGGAATATTAAGAATTATATCTAATGAAGTTTATAAAGGAGATTATGTTCATGGCAAAAGAACAAATCATCCTACTTATTATAAAGATGTTGTTGAACCTATTGTATCAAAAGAAATGTGGGATAATTGCCAAGTTCAAAAGAAGAAAAACCAAAAGAACTATATGAGAACTCAAACTTATATTTTCTTACAAAAATTAAGATGTCCTAAATGTGGAAGAATACTTGCTGGCGGTGCTTCGCATAAAATTAAATCTGATAAATGGTATTTCTATTATAGATGCGAAAAATGTAAAAATAACATACAAGAAAATAAGATTGAAGAAAAAATTAAAAATCTACTATCAGATATTATGGAATATGATAATGTTGTTAATGAATTTTTTTTACCAGTATTAAAAGCAAAAATTGATAATCCTAAAGAACAATTAGAGAAAGAATTAAAATTACTTAATAATAAAAAAGATAGGATTAGAAAAGCATATATTGAAGAATTATTTAATGAAGAAGAATATAAAAATGAATCTAAAATAATTGAAAATCAAATTGAACTTATAAATTCAAAACTATTAGAAAATTCACAAGCAGAACAATTAAATTTTACTATTGATGACATTTTACTAAAAAGAGATATGGACTTTATCAATAAAATTAAATTACCTATTTCATACTATGCTTTTAATGAAAACTGGGATTTCCTAGATAGAGATACTAAAGCAGATATTATTATGAGATATGTAGATGATATAGAATTAGAAGAAACAAATAATAAATATGAAGTTAAACAAATCAATTTTAGAACTACATTTTATAGTGATTTTGAAGAATTATATAAGAAAGGTTATATTGATAGAAAAAGACCACTTACTTATGAAATAAATGGTGAAAAAATAACTAGAAATGTTAGATATAGTGAATATCTACCTATCAATGAAGTTATGCAACATTTATATAGATTAAATGAATATTATGAAGTTAGATTTTATAAAGGAACTTTCTATAAGGAAACTGAAAAATTAGATATGCTACCTTTACTTAGAAATGAAGTTCCTATAAGAATATTCCCATTACAAAAAGATAATAATGGAGATAAGGATTGGATATCAATGGGAATGCTTGCTACGATGAATAACCCTAACGATATAAAGGTTAACATTAGAGATGTATTTGAAACAATACCCGATAATGTAACCGAAGAAAATTTTTAAAATGCGTGGCACGTTTTTTTGCTTTAGCGATGAAAGTGGCGATAGCAATTTAAAAATATATGCTTTATAAAGTTTTAACTATTACGATAGTTTTAGTTATTACGAAATAAAGCAAAACGGATTCTAAGGTGTTAAACCTTAGCCCACTGGACATTTTGTATGCACTGCGTACAAAATTCCTAGGGGGTTAGAAATTTTGGATGTGCAAAATACGCACCAATTTGGTGCTATTCTGAAAGGAGAAAATCAATGGCAGAACTTGCTTATTCATTGCATTTAGGCAGTGATAAAAATAGAAAAAATATATCTAGACAAAACAGAAAAAATAATTTAAGTAAATCTACTTCTTTACCAAACAACGCTATTCAAAATGTAAGACAATTATCAAAAGTAGATAAACATAATTATAGAAAATATGACAATGAACAAGAACTAATTGAAATAATTAGAGGTACATCTTCTCCACTAGAAGATGTTAAACAACTTTATTTAGATGAATTTGAAGATGCTAGACTTGAATATAACTCTAAACAATCTAGACCTAGTCGTATGATAGATAATTACTTTGAAAATGTTTCAAATAACGAGAAAAAAGATCTAGCATGTGAAATTATAATTGAACTTGGAGATAAAGAGTATTGGGATACGAAAGATGATGAATTTAAAAGCAGAATGTCAGAAGTTTATAGAAAACAAGTTAATGATTTAGAATTATTAGTTCCTAACTTTAAAGTAGCTAGTGCTATAATTCATTATGATGAAACAAGTCCACATATGCATATCGTAGGTGTACCTATAAAATATAAAAATAAAAATGGTATGGAAAAACAAGTTGGTAAATCTGATGTATTTACAAAAGAATCTTTAATTACATTACAAAACAAAATGAGAACTTTATGTATTGAAGAATTTAATCAAGAGTATAATTTAGATTCAACTCTAAAGAAAAAGCAAAAAGGACGAAATATGGATATTCAAGTATCTGATATGGATAACTATATTGCATTGAAAAAACAACTTGAAAAGAATAACGAAAATTTAGAAAAAGCAAATAAAAAATCTTTAGAACTAAAACAAAATTCTAAAGATATAAAAGATAAAATTGATAAACTTAAAACTTCTAAATTAAATAAGGAAAATTATATTTTGTCTAAATCAGATAAAGATTTATTTATCGACTTTATCAATCAAGTTGATAATACCAATAAAGAATATGATAAAATTCAGAACTTATCTAATACCTTAATTAATGTTGATGAACAATTTAAAGAAAGAGATAAAACTATTAAAACTCTAACCGAAAATAATAAAGCACTTACTTTAAGAGTTAAAACTTTAAACAATAATATTAAAGAAAAAGATAATGAAATCTCTTTCTTAAAATCTAAAATAAATAGTTTGAGAAATACAGTTGAATATTGGAAAGATAAATTTGATAAATTGATATCATTCTTATATAGTAAACTTCATAATTGGTATGATAAAGATGATAAATATATTGATGTAGTTAATGATATGTATAAAGATAATATTTTAGACGATGATGATATTAAAGATTTAAAATTAAGTAAAGAAAAAGATGATTTTGAGAGATAAAAAACAATCATTATAATCTTTTTCTTTTTTTATGTATGTTAAATATCTATTAATAGATTAACCTAAAAGAAAGACTAGTTATATTTCAAACTAATCTAATTATTAAATTGTAATTTGTATTACTTATTCTTTTTAATCAAACTTAATTTTTTTTGTTTAAAAGTCATATCATGATTATTATTATAAAAACCTATAAATTCAAATAATAATCCTAAGCCACATAAAGCACCATCTATAAAATCTGGTATATTATCTTTAAAAATATATGATAATAAACTAAATTGATTATCCAAAATCACAATTAAAATACAAAGCAAACCTGCTCTAAAATAATTGTTTAATTTTGTAGTCTTGTCTTTCTTTTCTCTGTTAGAATATTCAATAACATTGTTTATTGTATCTCTTAACTTTTCTAATTCTTCTTTAGTCATTCTTCTACCATTTAATAATTCTGATACTTCTACATTAAGTTCTTCTGCTAAAATAGTTATCATTGATAAATCTGGCATTGTTTTTCCATTTTCCCAACGACTAATTGACTTATCTGTAACTCCCATTTTTTCTGCAAGTTGTTCTTGTGTTAAGTTTTTTTCTTTTCTTAATCCAGAAATAAATTTTCCTATTTTTTCTTGATCCATAATCATCCCTCTTTTCAAAAACAATTTTATATTATTTTTTTAAATTTAACAGGACAGAACCTGAGAGTTTAACAAATTACTATTTTTCTTTCTATTTAATTATATCATTAAATTAACATAAATTATTTAAAAATTCTGAAATTTATGGTATTATATTTATAGAGATTAGTTGTTTATCAACTTTTACTATTAGAGTTTCGAATAGCCTTTGTTATCGCTCCAATTTGAATGTAACAGGCTTAAATATTAAGTCTGTTTTTTTATACCTTAAACCCACGTAGTTAGTTTGTGAAGGCAAATTGTTTCTCAACTAAATAAATAATAATTTTTTCTTATAATTATTCATTGTAAAAGGCGCCCATTATTTGATGGTGCCCTTTGTTTTAGACATTAAAAATAAATTAGAAAAGATATTAATGCTTATAAGAATTATATATTTCTATATAACCAGATTTCTCCATTACTTTATTATTCATATTTTCTATTATATCATCAACTAGATTATACCATTTTACTTGTATCCTGAATCTTTTTGTTTCATACTTTTCATTTCTATTGAGACATCTATCTAGTGGTTGTACAGTTAATGGTCCAAAATGAACAGCACTTGAATATGTATTCTTTTTGGATAAGATTAGTTTTTTTATATCTTCTTTTTTAATCCATATGAAATCATCTTTCACACCAAATAAAATAGCATCTATGGATTTCACACTTAGATTACCTCTAAGGATAAATCTGTCAATTGCTTTTTCAAGAATAGCATCTTGATTTATTTCTTCATTTATTAAGTCTATTTTACTTTGGTTAGTGAGTTTATATTCTGAAGCTGATATTCTATTCTGCCCTCTTCCATTAATTGTTCCATCTGCATAATGATATTCAAGATAGTTAATAATTGAATTATAACTTATTGAGTTTGAGATTAAAAAATCAATAAAGTTTGATATTCCCTCAACATGTACTGAATTTTTTACTCCCTTTTTTATGCTTATTCTTTTCACTTCACTATTAATTTTTATTATGATATCATATTTTTTCTTTCTATAGTCACAATAACAAGTTATCACGTCTTCATCTTTGATGTTTATAAACAAGTCATCTATAAATTCTCTATACATTATATTTAATTCTTTTACTTTTCTATTATTTAATTCATTGCGTATATCTAATTCATTTTCAAATCCATTTCCATTATTATTAAAAACCATTTTTTCACCTCACAGAATATTATTGTGCATAACTTTTAAAATTCCTTTATAAAAGTGAAAAAATGTTAATATTTTATTTTTATAGATAATTATCTAAATCAAATTCAAATTCTATCATTCCAGAATAATCATCTTTACCAGCAAGCCAATAGTCTGTATAGAATACTATATATATTATAAATTTATTTTTTAAATATCTAATTGCCTTTATATTTATTTCTGGTTCAATATTTCCCAGCACTTTTATATTTAACCACGTTTCACCATGGCAGATGTAATTCTTAAAGTCTATTGATTCACATAATGGTATTTTTAATAAAGTTTCTAATTTAGTATTTAAACAAAAACTAAATGAATATTCTTCTGATTCAATAACAAAAGATAATGTTTTGAATGTCTCTTGTGAACTTTTTTTACCTTTTCTATATTTTACTTGTTCTTGTGTAACTAATTTAATATCAATGTTTTCATCTTTAACGTTTTCTAATTTTCCTATTTTAAACATAATCTTACCTTCTTTATTTATTTTTTATTATATCACAATTTTAAAATTCATTAATATGTGATATATTTGTTACAAGGAGAAATGATTATGAAACTGTTTATTGGATGTTCATCAAGTAATAATATACCAGATAAATATTTAAAGGATTGTAGCAATTACTTAGAGGAACTATTAAGAGAAAATGATATTGTTTTTGGAGGATGTTCTACTGGTTTAATGGGCCTTGCCTATAATATTACTAAAGAATACAATAACAAAGTAATTGGAATATCTCCTACTATATTTAAAAGTGATTTAGATATTCTTGATTGTGATGAAAAAATAATAACTGAGAATATTAGTTGTAGAACTGAGGAATTAATTAATAACTCTGATGCACTTATATTTTTACCAGGTGGTATTGGTACTATTTATGAATTATTTACTGCGATTGAATTAAAAAGAAATCATGAATTTAATAAACCCATTGTTTTATATAATTCTAACCAGTACTTTACTAAATTGTTGAATTTTTTATCCACAATGTATGAAGAAGGGTTTGCTGATTGCAATATAAAATCATATTATCACGTATCTGATAGTGTGGCTGATACTATTAAATATTTAAATAAATAAAGAGGCAATAGAAGTGATTTGAAGAAAATCTACACGAAATAAAAAGCGTGTAGATTTTTTATATGTTAAAATTAATATAAGGAGGATATTTATGACAAGAGAATATAGAAATTTTACTAGAGAAGAAAAAATTAAAGCTGTAAAAATGGTTTTAGTTGATAAGAAATCTCAAATGGAAGTAGAAAGAATAGTTTTAGGAAAAAAGAAATGTACAGGTACAATTAATAGGTGGATTAGAGAGTATATTCAGGAAGGCGAAGAAAATTGTTTTAAAAAGAAAAAAGGATTGAAAAAAGTAGAAATAACTGAAAATAATGTGAGATATGAAATATTAAAAAAATTCAACGCCTTCCTGGAAAAAGAAATACGTACAAATTCAAATTTATTGAAAAATTCAAAGAACAATATCCAATAAACATAATGTGTGAAGAATTAGAAGTGTCAAGAGATGCTTATTATAAATGGTTAAAAAGGAAAAATACTAAAAATAGATATGAATTAAATCATGAATCATTAAAACCAATAATTCAAAAATATTATGATTTATCCAATGGAACAGCTGGGTATAGACAAATAAAGGAACAAATTGAATATCACGAAGGAATAATTATTTCGTATTATATGTCATTTTTAATTAAATGTTGCATAATGAAATTACCTGAAGTTCGAAAGAAAAAGAAAAACAAAGGAAAGTATACAATTACAACAAAGGGCGACGAAAAGAAATACACTTATCAAAATATAGCAGAAAATATTGATATAGATGATATTTATAAAGTAATATCAACCGATACAACAGAAGTAAAGTTAGAAGAAGATGGAAAACAAAATGTATCATTCTTTATTGATGCTTATAGTACTGAAATATTAGTATCATGCATTGGAAAGTCATTAAATAATGATTTCATAGAATACAATTTAAATTTATTAAATAATAGTGACTATAAATTAGATGATGTAATATTACATTCTGATCGTGGTGGAATGTATAAAAGTGGAATATATAACACAAAAACCGCTGAAATGAATCTTATTCCAAGTATGTCTGCACCATACACATGTACTCATAATCCTTGGATAGAAACACTCAACGGTCAATTTAAAGATTTCATCAAGAACAATTATCCCAAAAATCTTGATGAACTACAAATTGCATTAGAACAATTTGTATACTATAATAATAGCATAAAAATAAAAAATAAACTAAAAACTACAGCAACAAAATATCGCTGTAGTCATAGTTAGAACTTTTTATTTCATGTAGAAATTTATCGAACCAGTTCTAATTCCTTCTTTTATTTTGTATCTTGTTTCCAATTAAGTATTAATTTCGTGTCGCTATATTCTTTAAAACTATCATCTATGTTTCCATTATATTTTAATTTTACTTCTATAGTTTTTGTTTTACCACTTTTTAGTTTTGTTCCTACTTCTATTCCTTTAATACTGTAATCTATATATTTTTTATTGTCAGAAATAAAGTTAATACTTGCAAGTTGTGCATTTAAATTGCCTCTATTAGCTATTTTTATTTTATATGTAATTGAATCTCCTACATCATTAAAACCTGCATAGAATTTAATAATTTGACTATCTAATTCTGGATCTTTGTAGTTTTCGGCCTTACCTATTGTTTTTATTGTTTTAATATTTTCAAATCTAACATCCCATACAGCTGGTTCTACTCTTACTTTTCCTTCTATAACTACAGACCTTATTAATACAAAGTAACCTACTGCAACAAAACAACAACAGAATATAAGTAAAATCAATATTAATTTCTTTTTCTTTTTTAAATCCATTTTTTACACACCAACCTTATCTTATAGTAATTATATCATTAATATTTATTTTTAACAATAACCTATATTTCTATTGTTGGTAAAATAATATCTACACATGTACCTTCATTTTTATTTGAAGCATAAATTAAATTTCCATCATGAAGTTCTATTATTTCTTTAGATAACATTACTCCTAATCCAGTACCCTTTACTTTAGTTGTATAAAAAGCTTTACCAATATTATTTAGTTCTTCTTTATCCATTCCTATACCATTATCTTTTATAGTTATTCTATAATTGTTTCCTTCTTGGTTAGTGGTTATAGTAAGTTTTAATTTTTCATCTTCTTTTTTGGACTCAATTGAATTTTTTATTATGTTTACTAAAACTTGTTTTAATCTATTGTAATCTCCATTTATAAATACCTCGTCATCGCTTATTTTAAATTTAGTTAATATATTTTTACTATTAAATAATGAACTCATTGACCCTAGTGTATCTTCTAAAAGATAGTTAATATCCATTATATTTTTATCAACTTTAATTTTTGTATAATCTAAAAAATCGTCCATTATGACTAATGTTCTTTCTACTTCACCTTTAATTATTTCTATATATCTTTGTGAATTTTTTCTATTACTAAGGTCTATCATGTTTAAATATCCTTTGCATACTGCAATTGGATTTTTAATTTCATGTGTAAGTTTAAATAATGAATTTCTAAGTGTCTTTTCTTTTTCTAATTCTTTTAGTGAGTTATTTAAATTTATTACATCTTCACTTTTTGATAAAAGCTTATAACAAAGAATTGAACATACATAAAATACTAGTATAGCTACAAATATGTTATTAAATGCATCCATAAATGTTATATTAGGATTAAAATAATAAATAAAGAATGAAAAGAAAAATGTTTTTATTATAGTAAACCAGCTTATGTTTCTAAGTGTTGTTGTGTTTTTATTTGATTCAATTAAAAAGAAAATATAATAAACTAAGTATTCAAATATAACCATATAGGCATTATATTTAAAAGATGTTATATAATAGATTCCTAATATGATTGATAAAATTATACCTATACATCTTTTACCTCTTAAATATGAAAATAATATTGGTATATTTAAAAGTACTATTGAATAGTTCGTGCGTACTCCTTTTGTCAGCTCAATTGTTAAAAATAATCCTGTTATTAGGGCAAGTTCAAATACTATTTCTTCATATTTTAAGTTTTCATTTTTTGCGTTTAGGTATGTTAAGTAAATTAAATATAATAATAATGGAAATATTATGAATATAACACTAAGTAAAATTGTATTAAAAAAATTCATATAATCGCCTCTTTCGAATTAATTATATGAACTTTTTTTGTCAATATTTGTCGAATTATGTTACTTTTTATCAAATTTTATTTTAAATCGTCGATATATTTTTTTAATTGTTTTGATTCTGGACCTAGTATTATTTTTACTTGGTTATCAATTTCAACAATTCCTTTGGCTCCTAATTTTTGTATTCCTTCTTTATTTACAAGCGTTACGTCTTTAAGAGTTGCTTTAAATCTTGATAAATTAACTTCTGTTTTTATTATGTTATCTTTTCCACCTAAATAATCAACTAATTTATTCATATTTAAATGGGCATCTTTTTTTACAGATTTTAAAACTGCAAGTAAGATTATAACCAATATTAAAATTATTATTAAATATTCATACTTCATATTATCACCACTATAAGTATACTATATTAGCAAAAGAAAAAACAAGTATTTTTATAAATATGAACAAAAGAATAAAAAATAAGATAGTTTTAATTTGCGTTAGTTGTTTCCATCTATAACACTTCTCTTTTTAGATAAAAACCTTTTTGTTTTTCATAGACTTAAATTCTGGTGTTATTATTGTTTTATTCACGAAACATGATATTTATACTTACAAATACATTTTTACTTTTTAAAGAGTTATAAGTAAGGAAGAGTCTTAAAAAGATTATTAGTTTGTTATTTTGTTGTTATAATGACTCGTTCATTATTATTGTTTTAGTAATTTGTGGTATTATTGGTGGTTCTTTTGTTAAAACAATGTCTGATGCTATTATCCTAATCTTTTGTCCTTCTTTAAGTTTTTTTCTTGTTACCTTATTATTATTTAAAACTATGTTAGTACTGTCAGTAATTTCTATCTCATATTCTCCTTGTTTACTTTTATTATTAGATGGTAATCCTTTGATTAAAAGTGTGGATTTATCATCTTTTTCTATTATTTCTTCAATAGTTGCGTCAAGAATAAACTCCTTTTCTTTTTTTTGCTTTGTTATTTGACTATAAGTAAAGTATGATAACATTGCAAAGAAGAATATACCTATTAATACCGCAATTGCTTCTTTTTTCTTCAACATGTATTTCTCCTTTTATTTCAATTTTCTTTTATTTTATTATTAAAAATTGCTATAAATATTGAACCAACACTGTTTCCAAGTATCATAATTAACATAGATAAAACTGCTTTTAAGGACCATAACTTGGCTAATGATATGTAATACATATTAGCTATGCAGTGTTCAAACCCTGATAAAATAAATACAATTACACATATAAATATTGCTAAATATCTTACTATTGAATCTTTTTCTTTTTTAAAGGTATTAACTGCAATATACATAAGCATTCCACAAAAAATTGATAGTATAAAAATACTTAGATAATTATCATTAATTTTAATTGCAGATATTTCTTTTGCTCTTACACTTATGTTTGCAATTCTTGTATTAAGTACTAATAAAGATGTAATCATTGTACCTATAAAATTCCCAATTAAAGTTAAAAGTAAAGTCACAATATAATTTAATTTGTTTTCTATAATATAGCCTATCATTCCTGTATATAGGTTCATTTTATATATACATATTGTAAGAAGTCCTACTGAGAAAAACATAGCGCCTATTATTGAATTGGAAATGCTTAAATAAACTGTTCCACCTATTCCAATCATCATTCCTGCGTAAATTCCTTTAAATAATATATTTATATTTTTCTTTAATAAATTCATTGTAAGCCTCCGAAATAATTACTATTTACTAGATAATTTTATTATATCTTTTGAAATCGGAAAAGTTTTTTGATTTCAATAGATATTTTTATTAATCTTTTGATATAATTACATTTAGACAAAGGATGCTTGTGATATGTCTTTTACTCAAGCAATAATCAATAGAATATTAGAATTATGTGAGAAAAATCATATTACTCCAAATAAGTTATCAGAACTTTCCACTGTACCAGTAGCAACTCTTTTTGCATTACTAAATGATAAAGTAGAAAATCCTAGTTCTAAAAACATATATAAAATATGTAAGGTTTTTGGAATAACTGTTGCGGAATTTTATGACACCGATATATTTAATCAAATGAATTTTACTAAATAATATTTATTTGCAATCTTAATGATTGCTTTTTTAATTATCTTTGCCATTTAAGTATTGGATATCCTCCATTTTGTGTTTTAGTATCTTTGTTATAATAATTTCCTAGCGAGATATTTAAATTAGATAAATCATTTGCACTTACTGAGGTTCCTGCGCCACTATAACCTACACTATCAAGATAATATACATTTGATAATGTTCCAGAAGAGCTTCCTATCGCTCCTCCTAATAATTCTTCTTCTACTTCTCCAGATTTTTCTATCAATGACGAATATGTTATTTTTCCTGAATTATATGAATTTTTTACAACACCTGAATCTAGAGTTCCAACTATTCCTCCCAAGCGATAATATGAATGACTTCCTACCGCTCTTACGCGATTTGTACTATTAATTGTTCCATTAAAATATGTGTCTGAAATATATCCGCTGTTTGTTCCTACAATTCCTCCGGAGTAGGTTTTGTTATACGACCTATAGTTACAAGCGTTTTTGGTGTTTGCTGCATTGAATTCTGTTGCTGCGTTAGTATAACTTCCTGTTATTATGCCTTCATTAATTCCTACTAATCCTCCAGAACTAAAATCACCTCTTAATGCAAATGGGTAACAATTTGATCTTACTTCATAGTGGCCTGTCATTTTGCCTGAATAAGAGCAATTTGAAATTTTTCCATAATTTTCAGAAACAATTGTACCATCATTTGAATAAATTCTATATTCTCTAGCAGTTCCTGGATTAATGGATAAACTATTGTATATCTCTCCCGTTAAATTAAGATTTTTAATATTTCCATTATTTTTTCTAAATAATCCAGTATAAAAAGTTGTTGTTATTTCTTCTAATTTATATTGTCTAAAAAGATAGAACCCTTGTATAGTTCTATTTTGACCATCAAATATTCCATTATATCCTTCTGTTCCTATTTGAGCTAGAGCTTTTGAATTAAGACATATATTCTTAGTTAGAATTGCATTTATATCTTTTCTTCCACTATTTACTGTATTTGCAAACCAATTCAATTCATTTGCATTGCTTATTTGATAATATTCTACTCCATATATAGTTTTCTTTGATGGTTCTTGAGATGAAGTTCCATCCCATTGTGATGTACATGCTTGTGAATATGAGTCACTATATGGAATAAATTCAAAATCTATTATACTTGATACTTGTGCATTAGTTATATTCTTTACATCATCCCATGTTTCAAATTCTACTGTTACCTCTGCGCTTTCTCCTGCGGCTATTATATCCCCATTATTTATTCCACCTATTTTATATTTTATATTTGAATTATCTATACTTACAAATGTATAATCTAATACTCCACTTGTTAGTCCTTTATTTTTTATTGTTATTTTATATATTATTCCTGATGATGTATTTGGAATAGATGAATACATTGTTCCTTCTGTTTTATTAAATGTTGGATTAGCATTCTGATATGCTTCTCCTTCTTTTTTTAAAACTGTAATTGAAGTTATTTCTATTAAATAATCTGTTGAATCAATAGTAGCATTTCCCATGATTTCTAGTTTTTGAACAAGTACTGAATAACCTAGTGTCATTGAAAAAATTATCATTATCACTAATACTGTAATTATCTTTAATGGGGTCTTTTTCATATTTATGCCAAACAGACTAATGTCTTTCCTTTCTATCCTATTATATTTGTATTATATCACAAAGATATGCAAATTAAAAGAAGCCATTGGCCTCTTTAACTATTTTTTATTCCTGTCTAATTCATCTGATTTAAGCAAGTAGTAATAAGCATGCTCTTTATCAAATAGAACAAATTGACCTATTTCGTTGGTTGATTTTTCAGAGAAGATAATTGGAGATCTTACTTCAAGTTGTGCATTTACAAGTTCAGCAAAACTCATAACTTCACTTGATTTATCTTTTGGAATATCTGGTGGATTTTTTACCTCAACAATTATATCTCCATAGTCGTGTAAAATCTTTTTTAATCTTTTTATATATTTTGATTGCTTTTTATCTTCCCACATTATTCTTTTTACTACTACTGTAATTGTTATTATTGATGCAACTGAAGTAATAAGTCCTAATATGAAAAATGGAATATTACTAAATCTTGAAAGTTTTTGTACACTTACTATTTGACTGTTGTTTATATCTTTGTAATCCATCTTGATGTTGATAGTTTGTTCTGACAACGGAATTGTAAGATTTATATCAGCATCTATATCAAATACTTTATCGGCAGGTACATATTTGCCATCTACTTCAATTAGTAATGAAACTGTTAAATCAGATGTTACTGATAACATGTAATCTTTTTTAAAGTTATTAATTATTTGATTATATTTATCATAGTCAATTTTAACATTTTCTGATATTGTAAATGTGTTTTTGTCCTTTATTTCTAATTCTTTTCCTTCTGACAATACATATTCATCTTGCCATACTTGTTTAATACTGTTGGTATCAACTTTGTATTGAGCATTTATTTTAGCAACTACTTTATACTTATATTTAGCATCAATATGTTTAGATGAAGAAAATGTATAATCATAGAAGACATCTATATAATCTATAATTGACGCGATATACTGTCTATTTTTTGGTAAATATTTTTCCTTAAAATAATCATTTTTCTTTAAGTATACTTTATAATCTAAGTTACTTTTTTCTGAATAAGTTAACAAAGCAACATTTGAACTAGTTTTAATGTTTAGTGACGAATATATTAGAAAAAACGAAGTAATCATTAAAAATATTGCTAAAAACGATATAAAATACGTTTTAAATTTATGCTTAACGACAGTCTTTTTCTGCATGAATATCGCCACCTCCTTTTTATCTTCTTGCTAATGCTTCTTGTAGCATTACTGTTGGATAACCTATGTATTTAATTCCTATTGTAAACTTTCCAACTATTTGGCTAGCTTCTACTAGCTTAGTATCTGGTGCATTATTATTATCACCTTTAGTTTTATAAAGATATGCACCTGTCATTGTTTCTTTCTTTTCAATGACTCTATGTACGATATATGCTCCATCAGAATTATATACAATTACTTCTCCTACTTTTATATTTTTCCTTTCCTCTTTATCTACCTTTTTTAATATTACAGCATCTCCCCTATAGAATGCAGGGTTCATAGAGTTAGATGCAATTGCAATCAATTGGTATTTAAATGCTCCGGATACAAGTATTACTAAGATAATCAGTACTATAAATATTGGAGTATATGCTAACATTCCTTTATATTTCTTTCTATTTTTTTCTACTTTTTCCCTTTTATATAGTAGTCTATATACTCTTGCAAAAACTACAAATGGTAAAAGCAAGTCAATTACTCCTAATAAAAACCAGTTTAGGTTTGGTATAAAAGGAACTATAAAAGAATATATTATTAGCGGAATTTTATATGCTAGCGATGGTAAGAAATCAGCTTTATATGTTAGATATGTTAAAAGCATACTTCTTGCTATTGCAGGGTTAATAGTTATAACGAAAGTTTGAAATAGTTTCGCACCACTATCAATTTTTGATATAGTTAGTATTCTTGTAATATCTACAAATGTAAATAGTATTGTTATTATAACTATTAGAGCTTTACTTCTTCCACTTCTATTAACTAAAACTTGTCTTACATATTCTTGGAAAATTATTATTATTCCAAAATTCCAAATATTTTTAAATATTGCCTTAATTTCACTAGAATAAGGTGTATCTTGGAATCCAACAATAAATCCTAATATATAATAAAATATAAAATATCCTACTACCGTTATAATTACTGTCTGTAAGATATCAAGTCTAAATTTTTTATTAACATATTCATTCCTAAATAAAATAAAACATACTACAGCAAGCAAAATCCAAAACATGGGATTTATTATACTATTGTAAGTATTACTAAATTTATTTATTAGGAGAAGACAAGATAAAATTAAATAAGATATAATTGTTGCTATAACAATAATACTTTTACTATTAACCTTACGCATCTTGTCCTCCTAATAAATTAAAATAAGTTCAAATACTTATTTTTTACTAAGTTTAAATTATTAAACTAAGCAGTTTTTTGATTGTAATCTAATGTTACACTTAAGCTTTTTGAAGCATTTGCTTCTGGAGCATTCTCACCTACTGCAGTAGAAAGATATTCAACTTTTACGTCAAAAGTATGAATACCATTTGTTTTTGGTAAGTCAGAACCTTGTTCGCTTCCTGCACCAGGTGTAACTGTATATTTAATAGCAGCTGATCCACCTTCTCCTTCATTTTCAGTTATTTGAGTAAGAACTGCATCAAGACTACCAGTATTTTTTACTGTTACAGTATAAATAGCATAGTCTCCTGGTTCTTTTAATGAAACATTGAAGTTAGCAGTAGTAGCGGTATGTGTCGGTGAAGCAGTTTCAGTTACTCCAGTAGAACTTTCTTTTTTTACGATATCAGTAATTTGAACATTCCATGTATCGCTTATTGTTGCATTAGCATTAATTTTTAATTGAGATGATAATGCAGCGAAACCTATGCTCATAAATACTATTACTGCGCATAACACACCAATTATAATACCTTTACTCTTTCTTTCGCTTTCCATTACTTTTCCTCCTTCTTTTATGAGACCTAGTCTCTTGCTTCAAATAGATTGTGACCAATCCTATTCTTATTAATTATAGCACATGTTATAGTCTAATGTAAATCATTTAATTAACAAAAATTGTGTTTTTGTCGACTTTTTTTTCAATAAAAAAAAGAACATTTCTGTTCTTATAATTCTAGTGTTTCTACGTCTTGAGTTATGTGTGGTGTTGCAGGTATTGTATCATTAGTAGTTGTATCAACAATAGCTGCTTCTTCAACCACTTCTGGTGTTGCAATTGGGTCAACCAATTTAGCTTCATTAACTGCTGGAGTTACTGGTTGTGGTGTAGGAATAACAGTTGAATATGCAGGATGTGCAACTGTAGGAATTGGTGCTGTATTCTCAAGTGGGTCTGCACCGCCATATATTACAGTCTTTTCTTGTTGTAAGTTTTCCTTCTTTAAATCAATTGTTGGACTTACCCCACCATATATTGATACAGGTTGAACTGGTTCTGTAGTAATAACTGGCTTAACCTCTTCTTGTACAGGTGCTTCTGGTACTACAGGTGTAGCATTTACAACTGGTGTAGGATTTACAACTGGTGTTTCAGCAGGTGTAACAACATTATTAATGTTAATACTTGGTATTTCTTCTGATTGAGTTTGTTCTGGTACTATGCTTTCACCTATATTAAGTACGCCTGGTGTTTCTGTTTTAGTAGGCATTGCTACCTCTTCTACTACTGGTTTAGTATTATTATTTGCAATATCTAATATTCCAGCTCCTATATTACTAGTAATTGGTGAGTGTTGTGCTATTTGTGGTTCAACACTATTTTGCGCAGGTTGTATTGTAGGTTGTTCTGCAATGGATGGCTTAATTTCTTCTTGTACAGGCGCTTGTGGTACATTTATTTGTACTGGCTCTGGCGCTACTGGTGTTTCTACATTAGGAGTAGTAAAGCTATTTACTGGAGAGACATTTTCTTCTTCCTCTTCTTTTTTTGCTGAAGTTAATAAAAGTATTAATGCTATTAATAAAAGTATTACTCCGCTTGTTATCAAAATCCCAGGTAAAGTTAAAAACCATCCAGGATTAAAACTCATGAATTCTAAAATTTTCATTCTTAGTCCATCTCCTCTTCTATTCTATTTCAATGATAACAAAAAAAGACGAAAAAATCAATTCTTTTCATCTTTACATTTTTACTTTACACAATTTAACGTTTTCCATGGTTCTGAATTTGGTGGAGAAATTTCAAAAGTCATTACTTCTTTTTTTACCGGGTGTTCAAATTCTAGCTTATATGATAAGAGTGCAATCTGTTTATTGTCTCTTATACCATATCTTTGGTCTCCATATAATGGGTGATTAATATTTGCTAATTGAACTCTTATTTGATGGTGTCTACCTGTTTCCAGATTTACTCTAACAAGTGACAATTTTTTTTCTTTATTTTCACTTATTACTTCATATTTAAGCTTTGCTATTTTTCCTTTATCTTTTGTCGTAATTTTACTAGAATTGTCGTTTTGCTTTACAATATAGTTTACAAGACTTCCATTTTTTTTATTAAAAAGTCCTCTTACTACTGCAAGGTATGTTTTTTTTACTTTATGTTCTTTTATTTCATTAGTAAGTCGTGAGGCTGCTTTTGATGTCCTTGCGAAAACCATTATTCCACTTACTGGTCTATCTAATCTTTGGGCTAGTCCTATATATACATTACCTGGTTTATTATATTTCTTTTTTACATATTCTTTAACCATTGTAAGCATATCAATATCTCCACTTATATCTGCTTGTGAAGGAATATTTGCTGGTTTTACTGCAACTATTATGTGATTATCTTCATATAAAACATTTAACTTATTCATTATAATACCTACTACATACTCCACAAGGAAGCACTAAATCACTATTTTTAATTGGAATAGCTATTTCTTCTGAGTATATTTTACCTGTATGATTTTTTCCTATAGTTGATTTAAGAATATTAGTAAATACTTCTTTTGATAGTCCTGTTGTATATGTATTTATTATTACAAATAGTGGTTCTTCTGTTAATAATTCGCTGCAAAGTTCTACTAAATTATATAAATCTTTTTCTATATCCCAAACCTCACCATTTGCTCCCCTACCATAACTAGGTGGATCCATTATTATTGCATCATATTTATTGCCACGTCTAATTTCTCTCTTAACAAATTTTACTACATCATCTACAATATATCTTATTGGTCTTGATTCAAATCCACTTGATTTTACATTTTCTTTGCACCAATCTACCATTCCACGTGATGAATCAACATGAACTACACTTGCACCTGCACTTAGGGCGGCAACACTAGCTGCACCAGTATATCCAAATAGATTTAACATCTTTATATTTCTACCTGCATTAGATATTTTATCAATTATAAAATCCCAATTTACGGCTTGTTCTGGAAATAATCCTGTATGTTTAAATCCCATCTGCTTAATATTGAATACTAAGTTTTTATAATTAATTTTCCAACTTTTTGGTGGATTTTTTAAATTTTCCCAGTATCCTCCACCTTTATTACTTCTATGATATACTGCATCTATATTATTATATTTTTCTAATAAATTTGTATTATTCCATATTATTTGTGGATCTGGTCTTAGTAATATGACATTACCCCATCTTTCTAATTTTTCCCCATTACCACAATCAAGTAATTCATAATCTTTCCAATTTTTAGCAAGTAACACACTATCATCTCCTTTTAGTGCTTTTCTTTATTAAAGATATCATATTTATTATAATTTTTCCATATTATATTTAAAGTTAAAGCGATATCCTTTTATGATATCGCCTGATTTTACATTTTACTTGGTATTTGTATTACCAATAAATCTAACACTTCTTTAATTATTCTATTTGATAAATTCAATACATATAACCAATCATTTTTGTTTTCTTCATCAGTCAAATTAGATATATTGTTATTTTGATAAAAATTATTAACCAATAAGCATAAATCATATACATAATCTGCTAGATAGAATGGATTTCTATTATTATATGCTAAATATATGTAATCCTCTACATCAAATAATTTCATTCTTAAGTTTCTGTCTGATTCATTATAAATTTTACTGCTTAAATCTTTTTGTGTATAACAATTATCTTTAAGTATTTTATTAACACGTAAGTATGTATAAAGTATGTATGGTCCTGTTTTTCCTATTGTATCAGAGAATTTTTCTATATTAAATATATAGTCTTTTTCTTTTGAGTTTTGTAGATCGCCATATTTTAATATTGAGTTTACTATTTTATCTAAATCTTCGTTTGATAGATTTTTATTTTCTTCTTTTTTTGATATAAATATTTCTTTTATGTCATTATATAGACTTTCTAATTTAGGCGCTGTTCCTTCTCTTGTTTTAAATGGTTTACCATCTAATCCGTTTACTGTACCATAACCTAAATGTTCTAGTTGTGTCCTTTTAAATATTCCACATTTTTCTATTGTTCTAAAAACCTGTTCAAAATGTAGTGCTTGTCTTAAATCAGTAACATAAAGTACATGATCTGGATTGAAATCTTCTTTTCTTTGTAGTAGACATGCTAAATCGGTAGAAGCATATAAATAAGCTCCATTACTCTTTTTAAATAGTAGTGGTGGTATTTCTTTTTTATCAGTAGGCTCTTCTACGTCTACCACCAAAGCGCCTTCACTTTGCCTTAAAAGCCCTTTTTCATTAAGTATTTTCTCTATTTTTGGAATATATGGATATGCATCACTTTCACCATACCAATAATCAAATTTTGCTCCTAAGTAATCGCAATTTTTCTTTATGTCTTCAACACTAACATCTAATATTTTTTTCCATAGTTTTCTATATTCTTCATTTCCATCTTGTAATTCTTTTGTTATTCTTGCACATTCTTCTTTTAATTTTTCATCTTCCTTACAACGTGCGCTCATCTTTGGATAAGCTACGTCTAAGTAATTTATATCTATATCTTCTAGTGGTATTTTATCTTCTAATATTGCATATATTACTTCACCTATTTGAAGCCCATAATCACCTAGGTGTACGTCACAAATAGTTTTATGTCCCATAAATCTAATTATTCTTGCGATACTTTCTCCAACTATTGTGGTTCTCATATGACCAACATGCAATGGCTTTGCTACATTGGCGCCACAATAATCGACAACAAATGTTTCACTTTTTTCCGGTAATTGAATATTAAATTTGTTATCGTTACTCATTTTTCTTAATACATTACAGATAAAGTTGTTATTTATCTTTATATTTAAAAAGCCAGGTGCTACAAATTGTACGCTTTCAAAATAGTCATTAAAGTTTTTTATATCATTAATTTTTAGTTCTACTTCTTTACCAACTTCTATTGGAGATTTTCCTTCTTTTTTTGCAATTTTAAATATATCATTAGATTGATAATCACATAAATCAGGTCTATTAGATTTAGAAACTTTTATATCTTCTATTCCATTTTTTATGAATAGTTCTTCTATTATCTTATTAATCATATGGCACTTCCTTTCTTAATGGAACTAATAATTTAGTATATTATATCACTTAGTTATTTGTATGTAAATTTAATTCAAAATAAATTCAAAAATAAAAACGTTGAGTAATCAACGTTCATTTCTAACTGGTCGGGAAAACAGGATTTGAACCTGCAACCCCTTGGTCCCAAACCAAGTGCTCTACCAAGTTGAGCCATTTCCCGAATTATGGTGCACCCAATAGGAGTCGAACCCATAACCTTTTGATCCGTAGTCAAACGCTCTATCCAATTGAGCTATGGGTGCAATCATATAAAAGGAAAACTCCTCTTAGATAACAATTTAATGGTGGCTCCGAATGGAATCGAACCATCGACACAGGGATTTTCAGTCCCTTGCTCTACCGACTGAGCTACAGAGCCAAAAAAAATGGCGGTCTCGACGGGGATTGAACCCGCGATCTTCTGCGTGACAGGCAGACGTGTTAGCCACTGCACCACGAGACCATTGGTTGCGGGAAGAGGATTTGAACCTCTGACCTTTGGGTTATGAGCCCAACGAGCTACCGAACTGCTCCATCCCGCGATATAAATCAAATTGGCGGAGGAAAAGGGATTCGAACCCCTGCGCCGCTTGCACGACCTTCCGGTTTTCAAGACCGGTCCCTTCAACCAGACTTGGGTATTCCTCCAAAATGGTGCCTAAGGTCGGACTTGAACCGACACGAGGGTTGAATCTCGCAGGATTTTAAGTCCTGTGCGTCTACCTATTCCGCCACTCAGGCACATTTTCATCACTTTTTTCAAGTGACTACTTGATTATACATTAAATAAATTTAATTATCAAGTACTTTTTTATGTTTTTTTACTATTTTTTATTACTTTTTTATAAATATACTCTTTATTTTATAAAATATTCATAATATTCATCATAAGTTATTCCATTATCATGTATATATTTTGCTATTTTCTTGCCAACATATCTATAATGCCATGATTCAAACATATAACCTGTTTGTCTTTCTTTGTCTTTTGGATATCTTAATATAAATCCATATTTATAACAGTTTTTTAACATCCACTCAAATTCTTTTGTTGTAGCAAATTTTGTATACATTGAGTCCTTAGCTGCAATATCTATTGCTAGCGCTGTTTGATGTTCTGAATAGCCTGCTCTTGCTGAGAATGTATCTGCTTTTTTAGTGCCATTATCTTTTACATAATTATTGTATAAACTTTTTTGATAGCTATAGCTTCTATATGGAGAAGTTATATATATACCCATACCTTCTTTTTCGATTGCGTTATACATTTCAATAAAAGCTTCATACACTCTTTTTTCAACTTGTCTTTCTCTACCATATTTTTTATCTATTTTAACTAGATTATTTGGGGTATATTCTTTATCTAATTTATAAAACTTATTAACTAGAACCTGATATTTTTTAGTTAAATCAACTTTATAATCCACTTTATAATATTCATAATCTAAATTACAATTAACATCTTCAACTATTTGCCTTGATGTTATATCTTTGTTATTTTTATAGTAATTTATATATCTTTTAGATAAAGTCCTTTTATAATACTTTTCATTTACGATATCTATTATTTTATCATTATAATTACCTAATTCATCAAGTAATTTTAGATAGTTATTGAAATTTGTTGGTTTAAATTTTTTACTTTCTATTATTCTAATTACATCTTTTGTATAATTTCTTTTTATTAAAGATTTTATATCGTCACTGATTAAATTTTTATTTATTTCCTTTACTTCATTTATACTATAACCATTTTTTAACAATTTATAGTTTTTATAATTTGAAAGTGCAAATACGCACATAAATACTAGTAGTAATAATATTATCACTTGCTTTAATTTTATTTTTCTTTTCATATTATCACCACCATTTTAATTGTATCATCAGTAAATATTATTTTCAATTACTTATAACTAACAAAAAGATAGTTTTTTTGCAAGAAAAAAACTGCTTACGCAGTTTACATCAAAAATGGTGTCCCGCTGGAGATTCGAACTCCAGACCCTTTGATTAAAAGTCAAATGCTCTACCGACTGAGCTAGCGGAACAATAAATGGCTGCCTCGGCTAGATTCGAACTAGCGCATGCGAGAGTCAAAGTCTCGTGCCTTACCGCTTGGCTACGAGGCAAAATACGTGGTGGAGAGAGATGGATTCGAACCATCGAACCAAATGGAACAGATTTACAGTCTGCCGCGTTTAGCCACTTCGCTACCTCTCCACAAAAATGGTGCCGAAAACAGGACTTGAACCCGTAACCTACTGATTACAAATCAGTTGCTCTACCAATTGAGCTATTTCGGCACTTAATGGTGGGCGATATAGGACTCGAACCTATGACCCCTTGCTTGTAAGGCAAGTGCTCTAACCAACTGAGCTAATCGCCCATTAACATCGCATTGACAAGTAAAACTATAACATTTCCAAAGGGCTTTGTCAACTTATTTTTTTAATTTATTTTATTTTTCTTGCTTTTTTTCTTCAATCCACCTATCTAGATTCTCTTTTAAGCAATAAAATCCAGTGCCTGTTTCAACAATTTTTGTTCTTCTTTTATTATTTATACGATAATTTATATCTTTTATACTTAATTTTAATTGACAATTTTCATGATCAGTATCTATTATTTTTACTCTTATTGTTTCACCAATATTAACATAATCATTAACATTTCTAACAAAGTTATTTGAAATTTCTGATATGTGAATTAATCCACTATAATATTCATCAAAACTCATGAATATACCATAGCTTTCAATTCCCGTTACACATCCTTTTATAATTTTTCCATTTTCATATTTCATTTTATACACCTTCATAGGTATTATACCAAACGATTTAATTTTTAGCAAATTTCTTTACTATAGAATTAATTCATTGTATAATTTTCTTGGTGATTATTTTGAAAACAGAAGAAAAAATTAAAAATATTATTGATGATATTAGACCATATCTAATTGCGGATGGTGGTAATTTGGAATTTGTTAAATATGAAGATGGAATTGTATATATTAAAATGCTTGGTGCTTGTAGCCATTGTGCGATGATTGACTTTACTTTAAAAGATGGAATTGAAGCAATGCTTATTAATGAAATACCCGAGGTTAAAAGCGTTGTTCAAATTGAAGATTAATTATTTATTTAACCATGGAACACTTATAATGTTGTTTCTTTTTTTTATTATTAAATATACATTGTGTAAAAACGCTTCATACTCTGTTGTCTTGTTGTATATAGAAATTAATTTTTTGTTATCCAATTTATTGTCTTCATATTTATCAAACATATCAAAAAAGAAGGTAGGAAATAATAGCCTTCCAAATAATAATTTATATTCCATTTCTGATAATATATTTTTATTTACTAAGTTTTCTATATCAATATAGTCTATTTTATCACTATAGAACATTGATTTTATATATTCCGCGATATCTCTTACTGAATAGTCTAGCATTAAATTAAATGGGTTATATAGGCTATATAACGTACTATCAGAATCAACTCTATAATGAGATAATACTATTTTGTTTTGATTAAATCCGCTTGTTTTTAGACTATCTTTTATATACTTAATTGCATTTTCTCCTAGTCCTATAAAATAGTATAATATACCTTTTATTTCGCTTTTTAAATTATCTTTATTATTAATGTAGTATTCTAAATAATCAATCTTTCTACTCCATAAATCTATCCAATTTGGTGTATATGCTTTTTTAGACATATTTATTGTGTAATTTTTAAATCTAAGTAGATCATTTAAGTTTATTATTCTGTTTGACTTTAAATTTATCTTCAAAAGTGAATATTTTTTACCCTCTACAACGCAGAAAATCTGATTATCTTTTGTTAAAATCACATTATGAAATTCGTACATAAATGAAGTTAGTCTCAATATAGTTTCTATATTGACTCTATTGATCTCCCCTTTTACTTCGTATAAACAGTAATTAATTCCATTAATGTTAAAGAAGTAATTATCTCCTACATTAATTATTTTTTGTAGTTCTACATCATAAAAGTATTCTATATATTTTTTCATAGTATCACACTTAAGTATATGCTTGCACAGAAAAAAAAGAATTAAGTTGAATTCAATCTTAATTCTTAAATGCTATTATCTGGTACGTGGATTAACTCCTACAAAGTTTGGATTAGGTTGAGATAAACCTTGTTTTGCTAATTGCTCTTCTAATTGTTTTACTTTTTCTTCTAAACTATTAGCCAAGGCTTTGTATTTTTCGGCTTCTTTTTCTGCTTTCATTTTTGCATCAAATTCTCTCATTGTCTGTTCTACATAGATTCTTTTTATCATTTCTTCACGAGTTTCTTCTTTTGAATCATCTGAAGCTTTATTTTTTGTTACCTCTTGTACTTCAGGCTTTGGTTCAGTGGTGTAAACATTACCTATTGTAGAGTTGAGATAGTGTATCGAAGGCTGTGTTGAAACCTTTGTATCGGCTTTTTGTGTTGGTACACTCGGTTGTGTTGCAGCAACACTTTGATTTATACCATACCTATTTATTAAGTCTTGCATTAGTGCTTCTCTATCTAAATTTTCTTCTGATTTATTAGTTGTAGCAGTTGTTGAAGTGGTAACTGGTTCACTATTTGAAGCTTTTGCTTCATCTTTAACTCTTTTTTCTAGTAAACCCTCAAATACATTTGCTACTTTAGCATTAAGTTCTGATCTATTTGGTTCTTCCTTTTTAGCCTCTGAAGGAATAAATGCTTGGTTTACAGGTTTTTCTATTTGTGGTGTTTCAACTGGTTGTACAACTTGTTCATGTTCATTTCCTCCAAGATTTGACATCATTTGTGAAAATCTATCATTTATGCCAGCTTCTGTTTCTGCTAATCGAGCATCTACTTCTTTATTTGTAGCTTCAATGCTTGGTTGTTGTGGAGCAAAATTTTTAAGATAATCATCAATATTGATTCCTGATTTTGGTTGCTCTGGTACTTTAGGTTGCACTGGTTCTTGTACCGGTGCTTCCCTTTTTTCTGGATTTTGAATGTTTTTAGATTCATTCATCATCTTATACATGCTGTCTAAACCTTCGATTCCTCTTTCACTTCCACCATATTTAAATGCACGTCCAATATCTTTATATTCTCTGTCTACCATATGAGCATTTGATAATGTATCCTTTATATTACTCCAAAAGTTTGGCATTTTTATTGCTTTTGGTTGACCATATACGCTTAACCTAGATGCTGCATAATCTGATAAGATTAACTTTACTCCAATACTTCCTAATGCATTTGTAAGTCTTTGTAATCTATCTCCATCATATTCATTTCTATTTTTAGTATTTTGATTTTGTGCTTCTGCTCTAACTGTTTCATGTGCCTCTTGATATTGTTTAGCAAGTTCTACTTTTTGTGCTTCCATTTTTTGTGCTAAACTTTCTCTTATTTTTGAGGCTGCTTTTTTAATAAGTGCAAAGCTTCTAGAAGACAATTTTGCCTTTTTTGATGATATGTCTACGCTCACTTCTTTTGGTGTTTCTACAAAATTTATTATGCTACCATTCATAATAGCGCCTCCATTCTAAACTATTCTTGTCCTTCTTTTGCTAATTTTCTTAGGACTTCTTTTATTCTAGTCCATTCTTCATCTGTTTCTACTCCACCTAATCTTTTTCCATTAGGACCGTCAATTAATGATGATGCATAAACAGTAATATTTCCTCTATCATCTACTTCGTTTTTTGTATACACAACATATGCTTTTTTAGTATCAGTAAATTCAAATGAAACTAGCACTTCAACTTCATCAATTGAACCATCTTCTTGTACAATTGACATAATTTCTTTTTTTGTATCCATAAAATATATTCCTCCTATTTATTCTACCTATATTCTAGTATCATTTTAATATATTTATTGTACTTTTTCAATATTTATTTGTTTTTTTATTAAAAAATATGGACATTGGCACGCACAAAAATCTTTTAGATAATCATCTAAATACTTTATATCATTAATTTTTTTTGTTAATTTATTTTTTGATTCATAAAATCCTTTTAATCTTAATCTTCCATAAGAATAATCTCCAAGTACATAGTCAAATGTTTCAAAATATTCAGTAAATAGAGATTTTAATTCTTCCTCATCTATACAATCTTTATTATTTTTTACTATTTCATAGTTATTTTTTCCTAAATGTAATATTTTCATTTTCATACCTTCTTTTCTTGATTATAACATAGTTTTTATTTTGTTGAAAAGGTTTTAATATCTGAGGTTGTATTTAATCCATTAAAATAGTAATTAGGAACATTTCCCTGCATCATTTTTATTGATATTGGAATTTCATTTTTTATTGTTATTTTTTTACTGGTTATTGGAAGTAGAATTTGTTCACTAACTTCTATGTAAACATATACCGTTATAACTGCATTATTTATCCCGTAGTTCTCTACTCTTGTTTTTATACATGACTCTAGTTCTCCATTTAGTGATACCCTAACAGGAATCTTTGGTCCTAGGTTTGATAAAAAAGCATTATTGCTTACCATACCAATAGGTAGTTCAAATACTACCCCTTTTTTGTTAGTGTTTATTAGAGTATTTGTTATAGTGTTTCTTTTTATATCTAATATAGCTTTTTCACCATTTTCTAACCTTTCAAAATAAGAGTTTATATTTTCATTTATAGCGTTTAATATTAAATTAACTTTTTGGGGGTTAAAGTCTACTATTTGAATATCATCATTAGAGTTTTTTCCTATTTCAAATAAGTCTTCATCAGCAAATTTATTAGCTATTACATCATTTACTGCTTGATTAACTATTGCTTTTGATAATTTATTTACTTCTATTTCTGCGAATGTGAATAATTTTTTTTCAACTCTTTTTGCTACATATTCTACTTGTGCTAGTGCAAATATGATGGCACTTATAATAATTATTATAAATATTTTTATACGTTTTAATTTAGTGTTTTTCTTTAATTTTATTCTTTTCAATGGACTTCACCATTTAATTATATGCATGCTTAGACAAAAATAAAAACGACTTTAAAAGTCGCTTTATTATCATATGGTGTCCTGCGAGAGATTCGAACCCCCGACCGACGCCTTAGAAGGGCGTTGCTCTATCCAGCTGAGCTAGCAGGACATAATCAAGATACATTCTAGATTATACACCATTAATTTTTATTATTCAATACATTTTTTACTTTTTTTAAAAGTTTTTACCTTTTTATCTCATTGATAGTTTTATTTTCTACATTAAAAATTATTTTATCTATATCATAATTATCAAATACAGAGTTACTTATTGTATAAACTACTTCCTCTAACACATTTCCATCACTTATAAAAATACTATTATTAAAGTTTAGTGTCATTATATCATCATTTATCTCATAATTTAGTAATTCTGTATTACTATTTAATAAACTTATTAAATTGGGCTCATATATATATTTACTTGACAAGTTTTCAATTATTATTTTTACTTTTTCCTCATCATCATTTATATAGCTTGTGACCGGGACAAAATATTTGTTTTTATCTATTTCTTCCATATAATATACAACTACTTTTTGAATGTTTTTAAAGCTTTTAATGTCATATTTCTTATTTATTCCAAAATCTCTTGTTATTACTTCTGGGATGTCTTTAAAATATTTATTTATATTTTCATCTTCTACATATATGCTTATTTTTTTTATTTCTTTTAGATCAAATATTGAATAAGCAATTTCTTCTATTAACTTTTCTTGATACAATTTGTCAATTTCTAATATGTTCTTTGAAAAGCTAACTGATAAGTAATCATCATCTATATCTATATCAACTAATTTTGTTTTATTAGGAAGCAATGATTTTAAGTTTTTTGGTCCTACATTTGTATTTAACAAATTATTTATAATTGATGTTACCCTATTTTCTAAGGACTCTTTACTATCTAATAAAACATTTACCCTAATTAATAGGTCGTTATCATTTAATAAATATATATATCCAACATCTTTTTGTGTATATTCTATTTTTTTATCTACATCTAATATATTTGTAGATGTTTTAGAATTAGTTGGCATTAAATATATCATTAAAAGGATAACGACCGTTATTGAAGTAATAAGCATTTTCCTTAGAGCTTTTTGTTTAAGCATTATATCACCTATAAAATATATATGAAAATACTTAACATTTATTCATCACAACGAAAGTTCCTTTAATCTTAATAATTCTACTACTGCTCCTGATCTTCCTTTTACGCCAAGTTTCTGCATTGTATTTGATATATGATTTCTGACTGTCTTTTCACTAATATTTAATTTCGATGCGATTTCTTTTGTACTGAAATTTTGAATCAAAAGTTCAAAAACTTCTCTTTCACGAAGTGTTAATATTCCTTTAATAAATTCAACCCTCTCTCTTTTATATATTTTGTCTCATAATATTCTATGTTGTAGTACATTTTAGTTGAGGGTGTTTAACCAAAAAAATAGCTTTGCGCTATTTAAATTGTACCGTTATATATCTTTTTTCTTTAAAATTTTCTTGTACACTTCTCATTATGTTATTCGCAAGTGTTGTATCATGTTTATCATTATCAACTACTACTGTGATTTCTTTATTTTCTATTTTTACAAATACTGACATTTTATATTTTTCTTTTAATTTTTTTTCTAGAGTTGCCTCTTCACTTGTCACAGTATTTATTTCTTGTAATTTCTCATAGGCATTATTTTTTTCTTCACTAGTAGCTGAACTATTAGTAAGAAGAGATTGTAATTTTGTCTTTTCTGCTTCTCGTTCTTGATTTAAGCTTACTCTTAATGCCTCTAGTGTTTCACTTTCTTTTATTGTGACTGTTGTATTATTATCGGTTTTATTATCTTTTGTGGTTGTAGATTTCATATCATCTTTTTTTGTATCTTCATTTTTAGTTGTGTCTGTATTTGTATCTTTTGACACGCTTGTTTGTTCATTTTTCTTAGAGCCTACCGCACCATTATTTGTTAACAGTAAATCATTTGGCATTGTTACATAATATACGCTTAATACTAGTATCAAACTAAATAATGTCAAAAACCATAAATTTTGTTTATTTATCATAAAAGTTCTCTCCTTTACAATAAATAATATTATGTTAACAAAAAAAATATTACTTTTTTAGTAATATTTATTCTTGGATACTGCTTGCCGCATGCATAACCGCAATGTGTCCATATTGATATGTTAGTGAGCCTTGTTGATATGCGATAAAAGGTGGTCTAAGTGGTCCATCACAAGATAGTTCTATTGATGATCCTTGAGTAAATGAACCAGAGGCCATTATTATTTGGTCATTGTATCCTGGCATATCACTTGGTATTGGTAAAACATTTGAATCTATTGGTGAATATGCTTGTATTCCTTGTGCATATTTAATTAACTTATTTGGATCATTAAATATTATATTTTGTACTATATCTACTCTTCTATCATTATAACTAGGTTCAACTCTATATCCTAACTCCTCTAAAAGAGCACTTGTAAATATGGCAGTTTTCAAAGCTGATGCAACAACCGATGGCGCAAAAAACATTCCTTTTAAAAATTCTTTGTTTGCTCCTAGCGTTGGTCCTACTTCCTTACCTTGTCCTGGTGTTGTTAATCTTTCCGCTATTAATTCAATATATTTCTTTTTACCAGAAATGTACGCACCATTTGATGCTATACCTGCTCCAAGGTTTTTAATTAGTGAACCTATTATTATATCTGCTCCTACTTCTATTGGACTTTTTTCTTCTACAAATTCGCAGTAACAGTTATCTACCATTATTATTTGGTCTTTATTTATTTTTCTTATAAGTTTTACTAATTTTTCTAATTTTTCTACTGATATACTTTTTCTTGTTGAATAGCCTTTTGAACGTTGTATATATACTATTTTTACTTGTGTTTTACTAATATATTCTCTTATTTTTTCATAATCAAAGTCATCATTTATTAACTCTATTTGGTCATACTTTATTCCAAAACTTTTTAATGAACTTGCATTTTCTTTTATACCAATTACTTCATCTAATGTATCATATGGTTTACCACTTACAGATAGCATTATATCATTTGGTCTTAATATCCCAAAAAGTGCGACTGTTAGGGCATGTGTTCCAGAGATGAATTGGTTTCTAACAAGACTATCTTCAGCGCCAAATACAGAACTATATACTCTCTCTACTGCATCACGACCTGTATCATTATAACCATATCCGGTAGTTGAATTAAAATCTGATTCACTTACATGATTTATTCTAAATGCATTTAATACCTTTAGACTATTCTTTTCGCATAACGTGTCTATCTCATCTAATTTTGGTTTAATCTTATTATCTACTTTATTTACTATATTTAAAAATTCATCATTTATTTCATAATTCATTAATATCCACCATCCACTCTTATTATAGTTCCATTTATATAAGTTGCATCTTTACTTGATAGGAAATATACAACATTTGCGATTTCTTCTTTTTCTGCGAATCTTTTAAGTAATATTTTTTTACTTTCTTCTTTTATAAGCATTCCATTTAATTCTTTATCTAATTTTATAACCTTTTCTGTTTTAATCCAACCTGGTGCCACACAATTTACATTTATATATGGTGAAAATTCTTTAGCTAGGTTTTTAGTTAGATTTATTACTGCAGCTTTAGAAGCATCATATTCCATTGTGTAAGGATCAAATGCATCTATTCCATTGTTAGATGAAATATTAATAATACTACCAGATTCTCTTTTTAACATTTCAACTGATGCATACTTACTTACTAGGAAAGTTCCAATTAAATTTGTATCTAATACTTTTCTAAAGGAAGATGCATTCTTTTCTTTTATTTCTGTAGATAACTCTATTGCGGCATTATTTATTACTACATCTATTTGGTTAAATTTCTTTATTATAGTAGATATCATATTAATTACTTCTTCTTCTACACTAACATCTGCTTTTACAACAAGTGCTTCTACTTTATAATTCTTTTCTACAAAATCTTTTAATTCTTCTGCGGATATTTTATCCTTGTTATAATTTATAACTACGTTATAACCATTTTTTGCATATTTTTTTATTATTTCACTGCCTAGTCCTTTACTAGAACCTGTTACTAAGACAACCTTTGACATAAGTTCACCTCTTTGTACAAACGTATTATAATATAAATTTTTAAAAATACAAAGAAAAAAAGAATTATTATTTAATAATCCCTTTTTGTTTTAAAAATAAAAATGTAACTACTCCAATAACTATAAGTAATAGTATTACTACAATTATTATTATAACTTTAATTTTGGCTTTTCTTTCTGCTTCTATTTCATCACTAAATTCAAAGTCTTGTTCTGATAAATCCATTGATTTTGTATAAAAGGAATTATCTATTTCTTTTTCTTCTTTTTCACTTTCTTCATGTTCTTTTGCAAGGTATTCACTAGCTATTCCTTCTTCTAAGTTCAAATCAACATGTGTTGCGAGTAAATCGGATAATAGATCTGCTTCATCTTCTTTTTCGTTGTTTGATGAGTCTGCATCTTTTATATCTTTTAGTAAATTATGAGAAGTTATTGTGTTAATCAAATCAGTTAGTTCTTTTTCATCTATGTCATTTCCAGATGCTTTTTCTAGAGATTCAGCATTTTCTAAATTCAATTGTGCAGTATCTGCTAGTGTCGCATATTTATTTTCTTTTAATTTTCTTTTCTTTTCTAACTCATCATATTTATTTCTGTTTCTTTTAGCATCTTCTAACACACTATTTATGTCATAGATTTTCTTTTCTTCTTCCTCTACAGCTTCTTCTTTTTTTTCTTCTGTTTTACCAAATATATCTTGATAGTCTTTATATTTTTTATATTCTTCTCTACTATTTGTATTTCTTATATTAGATAAATCAATTCCATTCTCTGGATTAAAATCAGTTATTTCTTCGTAACCAATTACATTATTTATATCATCATATAGATATTTATTTTTAGACATCCTGCTTAATCTTGTAGGAGATGATCCTGATTCTTCAATGTGCCTATCTGTTCTTCTTCTCATATACACACCTCTATTCTGTTTCATTTTATCATACTTTAGTAAAAATTTAAAGATATAAAAGATATTTATATTCATTGATTGTATTAATCTTTTTTTTATTATATAATTGTTTTGAGGTGTTTAAATAATGAAAGCTAAAGTTAATAAAGATCAATGCATTGGCTGTGGTGCTTGTGCCGCAATTGTACCTGATGTATTTGAAATCGAAGATGATGGATTAGCATGCGCTAAGGGTGAAGTTACTGAATCTAATAAGGATGAAGTTATTGATGCTAGCGAAAGTTGTCCAACTGGCGCAATTAATGTAGAAGAATAAATATAGCGTGGTGCTATATTTTTTTTAATGAAAACATTCTTTTCTATTCAAATATTAAAATATACTTACCAATATTATTTACCTACATTTTGAGATAATACGTATAGTTGGTTTACCTCTTTTGGTGTAAGCATTCTATAATCTCCTGATGTTAATCCCTTTAATGTTAAAAATGCAATTCTTTCTCTTTTTAGTTTTAATACTTCATATCCTAAGGATTCAAACATTCTTTTTACTTGATGATTTTTTCCCTCATGAATTGTTATTTCTACAATTGAATGTTTATTTTTATTATCTATTTTTCTTACTTTTACTTTTGCAGGGGATGTTTTAAAATTATCTATCATTACACCCTTTTTTAATGCCATAATATCTGCGATTGTTAGTATACCATTAATTTTTGCAACATATGTTTTGTCTATTTTATTTTTAGGATGTGTAATATTATTAGTAAATTCTCCATCATTAGTTAATAATATAAGTCCGGTAGTATCATAATCTAATCTTCCCACTGGATATATTCTTTTATCTGTTTCAATTAAGCTAACAACTGTTTTTCTACCATGTTCATCACTAGTAGTAGTTACAACTCCTCTTGGTTTATTTAATAAGTAATAAACTTTTTCTTCAGTTCCTATTTTTACATTGTCTACTTCAACTATATTTTTTTTACTTACCTTAGTTCCTAACTCTGTTACTACTACTCCGTCTACTTTTACTCTGCCCTCTTTAATTAATTCTTCTGCTTTTCTTCTAGATGCGATTCCGCTATTTGAAATTATTTTTTGTAATCGTTCCACTTAAATCACCTAGTAGAATTATAACACAGTTTATTATTTAAAAATAGGCTTACTTAAATAGTTTTTTTAAAAACTTTATTATTCTTTTTAATAGATTTTCTTTTTTATTTTTATCTTTTTTTACATATACTTCTGTTTCAAATATTTTTTTATCTTTTAAATTTACTATTACACTTCCTACTTGATCATTATTTTTATAATTATCCAATTTATCTAATTTTATTACTATATTTACAAGAGATTCTTCTTCTTTGGTAAGAGGATAACTAAATGACTTTTTTATATATAAATTTCCTTTATAGAAATTATCATCTATGTCAAAATTATCTTTGTCTACTATTAGAAAATTTTTGTACTTGTTGAAGCAATATTTATATAATGATTCATGTGTTTGGTATTCATTTGCATCATTTAATGTTACTATGGTTAGATTTAAATTATCTTTTGAGGCAGTTGTTACTAGAGTTCTACCTGCTTTTGGGGTGTATCCTGTTTTACCACCAGTTGCATATTTATAAGAATAAAGTAATTTGTTTCTATTATTCCATACATAGCTTTTTTTATCACTTTGCACTGTCCATTTTTTTGTTTTAGAAATTTCTTTATAAACAGGTAATGTATTTGCATAGCTTGATAGTATTGCCATATCTTTCGCACTTGAATAGTTTTTTGTTTCTTCATCTAGACCATGACTATTTCTAAATATTGTGTTTTTCATACCTAATTCTTTTGCTTTTTTATTCATCATTTCTACAAAGGTTTCTTCATCTTTAGATACATTATTTGCGATTACTACAGCTGCATCATTTCCACTTCTAAGTAATAATCCATACAAGAGATTTTTAAGAGTCATTTTTTCTCCTAATTCAACATATATGTTTGAGCCATACATCTTAAGCACTTCTTCTCCTATTGTTATTTCTTTATTTAAATCTCCATTTTCTATTGCGACTGTTGCGGTCATAATCTTTGTTATAGAAGCAATTAATCTTTGCTCGTTAGCATTTTTTTCATATAATATTCTTCCACTATCCATATCCATTACGATTGTTGATTTGGCAGTATCAGTTAATGCATAAGTTTTTAAAGGTACAATTACAAGCAATAAAAAAAGTACTAGTTTTTTCATATAGTTACTCACCTAAGAAATTATATGAAAAAAGGACTGTTTATAGTCCTAATTTTATTCTAGTATTATTTTTAAACTTCTGTATTTATACTCTCCTTGTATAAATTCGCTTTCTTCTACATCCTTAAATTTATTTTTAAGTTCATCATTTAATTTTTTATACATTGTATCTTCTATTGGTATATAAATTGTAACATAATTTACTTCTACACTTATATAACTAGTTATTAAATCAATTAGTTCATCTTCAAAAAAGTACTTTTTATCAAGAGTAAGCCAATTATCTTTTTTATAAATACAGAAATCAATGTAGAATTCATCATCTTTATATACAATAAAATATTTGGCATTTAAATCCTTAACAGCTAATGCTTGTGCACATCTAGAATGTTTTATACCATTAATTTCAATATATTTTCTATAGTCACCTTCTTCAATATTGTAAACAGGTGTATCTTCTTTTACATTCATAAATTCTTCTATCCTTTCTAATTTTTCTTCAAAAGTTTTTCTTTTGTTAAGTATTATTTTAATGTCTTTAGTTTCTAAAAATTGTTTTATTTCCTCTAATGATAAGTCAAGTCCTTTTAGTTTTGAAATTAACTTAATATCCTTTATTTGATTTATTTCATAATATCTATATCCAGAAAAACGTTCGGTGTAAGACGGCTTGAATAAATTTATTTCATCATAATACCTTAGGGTTTTTACTGGAATTCCTGTTTTTTGTGAAAAATCTCCTATTCTATATAACATGAGTCATCTCCTAAATTATTGTTAATTAAATACTCCTAAAAATAAGCCTAGTATTATTAATGTTATTAACACTACTAAATAAAAACCTACTGGTGTTGTATCATTATAATATTTTTTTCCATCATCATATATTTCATCTCGTGTATATATTTTTCTTCCATGGTCTATAAAGTAGTTATCACAGCTACCGCTAGCACCATTTACATATGTTTTTAATTTAGAGCAATAATATAAACTACCATTTACTCTACCTTCTATTTTTTTATTTTCATTAAGATATTTACAACTACAACAACCCAAAATAATCTCCTCCTTTTCAAGAGTGAGATTATCATTACAGTTAACTGGAAGGTCAAATTTTATTTTTATTTTTTTAAAAAAAACAAGTTTTTATCAAAAATATCCATATATTGATAGCCTTGTTTATTTATTTTATTTATTTAATAATGCTTTTTAATTCATTCATTTGTGATGTTGGGACGAAACCTGGTCTTGCGGATATTACATCTTCTATACGATTTACTATAGTTGCGCAAGTAAGTTCAACTGTTGAAGGTCTTGTTATAACCATATTTGTATTTGGTTCTCCTTCAATAGTCCAATCATTTCTATCACAATCTTCTTCTGCATAAACTTTACCAACACATTCTGTTTCTAGAGTTATTCCTTCTTCAGTAGTTGTAGTTACTACTGCGCTCATTCCTGTTGCCATACCACTTTTTACAGTCATTCCTAATGTAGATGATGTTATATCATGGCTACATGTTGTTGGAATACATTTTTGAGTTTGTCTTTTTACAGTTAATCCTAATTTATCACAAAGCCAGCCATTAACATTCCACATATAACTTGGTAAGAAATCACCATTATCAATTAGTTTTTGTCTTTCTTCATCACTTATATTATCGGCTGAAGCTACTTCACGATCGAATTCTTCTTTAGTTAATCCTGCGCCATGTGCTTTAGCAAGTGCTATTCCGTAGTCTTCTACGTTGTATGATGAGCTACCTTTAATTTTAGTTATATTGTGAGTAGCGCCACATAGTGTTGTAATTAATCCTCCCCAGAAAGCATCTTGATATCCACTTCCGGTAATTGTACAATTATTTTCTTTTGCTAGTGAATCAATTCTATTTGTTAATTCTGGGCATGAATTAAACGGATAGAATGCTTCTTCACATGTTGTTATGGCATTAATTCCAAGACTAGCACATAAAAGTAATATATCTTCTACATCCTTCATTAAGCTCATTGTAGTAACAATACATATATCCGGTTTAGTAGATAATAGTAATTCTTTTGTTTTAGCAGCATCTGTTATAGTTATTCCTTGATTTTCTATACCAATAACACTACCAATATCATGACCTATCACATTAGGGTTAATATCAACGGCACCCACTATTTTCCAATTATTATCAAGTACGTATTTCATTGTGTATTTGGACATCTTTCCACATCCATATTGAACAACTTTAAGTTTTTCCATATTTCCTCCTTTATTTACACTACCTAGTGGTAGATGTTACTTTATAATACTATAAGCTTTAGTACTTATCATTTTATCTATATCAAATAAACTATTTATATTTGTCACTAGTATTTTTATATTGTTTTCTTTACTTAATTTTATTGAGTTAATGTCCATTACATTTAAATTTTTATTAATTGCTTCTTCAAATGTTATTTCATTATATTTTAATGCATCATTATAGATATGTGGATCTTTATTATATATTCCATCTACATTTGTTAGTTTTACAATTAAATCAGATTTTAATTTTATGGCATTTAATACAGAAGCAGTATCTGTTGAACAACCCACATGCCCTGTTCCTCCACCGAATATAATTATATTGTCTCTACTTAGTTTAATTAGTTCTTCATCGTTTGGTGTTTTTTCCATTATATTTTTTGCTTCAAATGAATTAAATAGGCATGATTTTATTCCTAATTTATCAAATGCTGACTTTAGTATTAATGCATTTATACTTGTTCCTAATATTCCTATTTTATCTGATGATGAAGAGTCAATATAGGAATTTTGTCTTCCTCTCCATATGTTTCCACCACCCACAACTATTGCGACTGATGTTTTCCTATCTTTTATAGAAGCAATACTTTTACATATTTTTAATACATAATCAAAATCAACTATTCCATCTCTTTTATTTTTTATTGCTTCTCCACTTAATTTTAGAAGTACTCTTTTATATTCCATATTACCCTCCAATTATATTTTATCATATTATAGAAAAAGAGACATATTCTCTTGTCTCTTTTTACAATAGTTTACATTTATTACGAATTATATAATCCATGAAGCTTTTGTCTATCTGATTCAGATATATCATTTAGTACCCATTTTTTATCTTTTTTTGTTAATGTTAGATTAAGTGTATATTTTATTTTATCTTTAACTGCTTCCATTTTCTTTATTTTATAATCCATGTATTTTTCTTCATCTATTCCGCCATCAGAATTTTTAAATTCATTTGGATTGTTTTTATAGTATGTTTCTGCGTCATTAATGGCTTTATTATAATCATATACTTCTATTTCAACAGTTACTGTTGCGTTATTTCCATCAATTAATTCTTCTTTGATAGTATAAGTTAAATCTTTATATTGTTTTTTCATAAGTTCTTTATATGAAGTAGATTGTGTATCATTAAATGTATATGTTGCATTTTTTATTACTTCATCTAATTGAGTTAGAACATCTGAATCAAGTCGTTGATATTTATTTAGAAATTCTTCTACTCTTTTTGTAGGGGTATTCATCATACTATCACAACCACAGGTAATTAATAATAAAGAAAATACTACTAAAATTAGCTTTTTCATATTTGCCTCCTCAGTAGTATTTTTTACACTTTTTTTATTTTTATACAATTTTTTAAAAATCACAGCTTCCTGGTGTTCTTGGAAATGGAATTACATCTCTAATATTTTCTACACCTGTTAGATAAATTAATAATCTTTCAAATCCCATACCAAATCCAGAGTGGTAACATCCTCCAAATTTTCTTAGATTACAGAACCAATCAACTGTATCATAGTCAACATTCATTTCTCTACATCTTTTGATTAATTTATCATAATCTTCTTCACGTTGTGATCCACCCATTAATTCTCCAGCTCCTGGGACTTCTAGGTCAACTGCGGCAACTGTTTTATTATCTGGGTTAACTTTCATATACCATGCTTTTATATCTTTTGGCCAATCTGTTATAAATACTGGTCCATTAAAATATTCAGTAATATACCTTTCATGTTCTTTTGCGATATCAGAAGAATAATCTGGGGTAAATTCCCATTTTACATCTGCCTTTTTTAGTATGTCTATAACATCATGATGAGTAATTCTTGTGAATTTAGAACCTACTAGTTTTTCTAATTTTTCTTTTAGGCCTTTTTGAACAAATTTATCTAAGAATTCTATCTCAGCTTTACAATTATCTAGTACATATCCCACAACAAATTTTAACATTTCTTCTTCTAAATCCATTAATCCATTTAGATCGCAGAATCCTATTTCTGGTTCTATCATCCAAAATTCATTTGCGTGTGTTTTTGTATTTGATTTTTCTGTTCTGAAGGTTGGTCCAAATGTATAAATCTTTTTGAATGCCATTGCGAAAGCTTCACCATGTAATTGACCTGTACCTGTTACAAAAGCAGTTTTTCCAAATAAATCTTTTGACATATCGACTTTTCCATCTTCTGTTTTTGGTAGATGATTTAAATCTAATGTGGTTATTTTAAACATTTGATCTGAACCTTCACAATCTGCGGTTGTGATTAATGGTGTATGAACATATACATAATTATGTGATTGAAAATATTCATGTATTGCATGAGCTGCGACGCTTCTTATACGAAATACTGCTTGAAATAAATTTACTCTTGGTCTTAGATAAGCTTGTTCTCTTAAGAATTCCATTGAATGACGTTTTGGTTGCATTGGATAATCTTCAGGACAATCCCCTTCTAGTTTTATAGATTTTACTTTAACTTCAAACTCTTGACCAGCGCCTTCTGAAGTTACTACTTCTCCTACTACAGTTATTGCACATCCAATATGATATTTTTGAATAGTATCAAAATCACTTAGGTTGTTATCATATACTAGTTGAACATGTTTAAAATATGTTCCATCTGAGAAATCAATAAATCCAAATTCTTTTTGTTTTCTATGGTTTTTTATCCATCCTTGTAATGTTACTTCTTTGCCTAAATATTCATCTAGTTTTTCATATAAATCTTTTACATCTAACATATTTACCCTCCTAAAATTTAAAAAAACAGTTAAACATCCCATAAGGGACGAATAACTGTTGAATCCGCGGTACCACCCTAGTTATCAAAATTGATCACTCTTATCTGTAACGTAGATATACGGCTTAGTCTACTTAATTTCTTTAAGCACTCACAAATGTTATTCACAATATATCTTTGTTAGTTTACACCAATCACTAACTCTCTATAAAAGAATCTATTGTTACTTCTTTTGTTCATCGTTTGACTAGATTATAGTAAATTCTTTTCTTGTTGTCAAGCTACATTTTCTATATTTTATTATATACTGTAGTGTTACAATTGATGTGATACATTTCTATATAAAAAAAGTGACTCAAGTTGTATAATATTATGTTGACAAAAAAATTTATACGAAAGGACTTGAATCACAATGAATATTATAAAAGAAAATAATGAAAAAATCAAAAGATATTTGCCTCATGAATTAAAAACTAGAGAAAATGCTGTTAAAACTTATAGAAATGGAAATTCAATTAGCTTTGTATGTAGAAAATATCATATATCAAGAATGTCACTATATAGATGGAATAAATTATATGATGGTACCAAAGAATCTCTTACTGACAAATCACATAAGCCAAATTCTAAACATCCCAATGCTCATACTGATGAAGAAATTAAATGGATTAAAGATTTAATTAGAAGAAATCCTAATATAACTTTATGCGAAATTTGGTATAAATTAAGAATTAATAAAGGATATTCAAGACATATAGGTAGTTTATATAGAGTTATGAGAAAACTCGGTTATTATAAGCAAATAAACATTAATGGTACTTCCAAATATATTCCTAAAAAATATAATACTCCTAAACAAATTGGAATCAAATGGCAAATTGATGTTAAATTTGTTCCAGTTCTTTGTCAAGGTAAGAAAATACCTTGTGATAAAAGGTTTTATCAATATACATGTATTGATGAGGCATCACGTGAAAGATTCTTATTTTGGTATGATGAACATACACCTGCTAATACTGTTGATTTCGTTAAAAGATGCATTGCTTATTATGAATATAAGCCAATAGAAATACAAACAGATAATGGTATGGAATTTACTTGGAATACTGATAAAATGAAAAAATTACATCCACTTGGAGAGTTATGTTTAAAATTAGATATTGATCATCATAAAATAAGACCTAGAACTCCAAGACATAATGGCAAAGTCGAAAGAAGTCATCGTAATGATAATGAAAGATTTTACAATAATTTAACATTTGATTCTTTAGAAGATTTAAGAAACAAAGGTAAAAAATATTTAGAAAGGTCAAATAAAATACCAATGGCAGTATTAGGATATAAAACCCCATTAGAAAAAAGGCATGAATTAATTGTTTCTTTGTTAGTCAATTATAATACATTCATTTCTTTAGTCAATGCAAATTAAATTTAGCTACGCTAATCATTGACTAAATTCATTTCTGTATTATTCATAACATTAACAAAGAAAAACAACCCAATATTAATTGAGTCATTTTTTAGAAAAATTTTGTATCACATCATTTACAAATATACACATTTTCTATATTTTATTATATACATTTTTTTTCTGAGATTTTTTTCTAAATGCAACCCACTTTAATAAAAAAGTTGCATTTAAGT
>ENA-ORTN01000387-ORTN01000387.1-human-gut-metagenome-genome-assembly--contig:-NODE-387-length-50450-cov-6.274372_pt1 | contig 50450 bp, 44 predicted proteins | sample MGYA00242070_ERZ509189 | MGnify/ENA primary metagenome ERZ509189 (study PRJEB26280, sample SAMEA2338821) | human gut metagenome | biome: human gut; feature: human-associated habitat; material: faeces...
TCAACTTTTTCTGTCTACACTTATATACTAACACCAAACTTATAATGCACATCGAAAATATGCCAATCAATTTCCTCTTCGAAACTATCCGCATCAATAATCAGTCCTTTTAATTCTGTTGTACATCTAAACACAAATTTTCCTCCATCGTACAGTCAAGCAAAAACTATTCTTCCATCAGTATCGGCTCCATCCAATCAATTTCACATTGATCCTGCGAAATCGCATCCAGTTCTTGCATATATCCGTCTATCGTCTGTTGTGCGATCTCTTTTGTATTCTCTTTTTTAAATATATTATTTTCCGCCAAGCGCTCTAAGACATCACCAGGTGTATTAACGATCTGCGCTCCTCTTTTCACATATCGTGCAGGCCATGTTATTTTTTTCATTTTCAGAGTTTTCTCTGGAATCATAATTTGTCTTCCCTGCTTCAAAGCAAAATCTGCCTGTTTTAAAGCGCCCGAAGTTTCTCCTGCTTCCATTATGACAGTTGCTAATGAAAGTCCACTCATAACTCCATTTCTCAAAGGAAAAAACCATCTCTCAGTCTTTGCTGCTGGTGAAAACTGAGAAACTACCAAGCCTCTTTTCTCTATTTCTAGCTGGACTTCTTTATTTTCTCTAGGATAATACTGATTTAAATTGGTACCTATAACAGCAATCGTATTGAAACCCGATTCCAAAGCTGCCTTATGTGCTGTCACATCAATGCCTTTTGCTAATCCTGAAACGACCGTTATTCCATTTCGTCCCAAAGCACGTGCCAAACGAACTGTATTCTCTTTTGCCTTTTCTGATGCCTGTCTTGAGCCAACCAATGCAACCGTTCTTTTTTCATGTAGTAGTGCTTTTTTTCCTCGAATATAGAGAAAACGCGGTGCCTGCTCTGTATTTTCCAGCAATGTCGGATAGTCCTGACTTCCTCTCTTTATAATTTCATCAGTCTCCTTCAGCGCTGAAAAAGCAACTTTTGCCTTTTCATATTCAGTCAAAAGACTTAATTTGCTCACACCAAAAAAACATGTATATTCATCACATACTTCGGTCGCATCAAGTGGGATTTCAACTCTCACATTCTTGCCAAATTCATCAAATAATGGCTCTAATTTATGTTCTGTGTAGTTCAATACATTCATGAGCGTAGCATAATTTAATGCCTCTTGTTTTTCTTTCGTATCAATCTTAAACATAGTATCTCCACTCCTATGATCTACCCTTTCAAATATTTCAAGTTCCTCTTTTCTTTTATCAAGCTCCTCAATATGAAAGATCGTACCAGATACACACTTTTTTAAGGGCTTCACCTTCCCCTCTTGAACTAATTTGTTTAATCTTTGAACAGTAATTCCCAAATACTCAGCTGCTTCTTTTGAAAACAACAATTTCTCTGCTAATTCTTTCTCATCCATCGCCAAAACCTCCTTGTCCCAATATTACCTTATGGGTTTCAATCTGTCAACCTTTATATTTTTTCTATTTTAAGAGCTTTTTATCCCCCTATATGTACAATTTTGTATGCTTCTATAAAGCAAAAGAGCCGCTATCTACCGTAACAGCTCCTTCATCACATTCTATTTTATTTTCAACTTCACAATATTTGACTATCATCTTCCCACTTCTAAATGATCTGTTTTATCGCCCGTTTTCTTAACCTGTTTATATTCGATTCAGACATTCCTTCCTTAATGATTTCTTTATACTGCTTTCCTTCAATGTAAATTGCTTTTAATACGGACTGCTCTTTTTGGGGCAATTGTAGATAATATAAATAAACATGTTTTATACGATCTATCGAATCCATAATCTGAAGCATATTTTGACGGATCTCTTTCTGGTAATTTACCTTTTGTCTTTCATATATCAAATAAATATCATCAAATCCCTTGTTGCCTCCACTTGCATAACCTTCATTGTCAACTTCTGGACTTCTCATTTGAAGCATACGAATCAATTCATCTGCATCCTCATATTCTTTATAAAGCATCTCTATCGGTTTTGAGCGTGACCTTTCTCTTATGCAGACTTCTCGTTTCTAATATCAACTGGATCGCTGCTGGTGTCAATGGTTCCTTCTGCTCATATGCTTTTAATATTGCCGACTGCTCCATACTTAATGCAGTCCCTTTTTGCTCAATTGCATCAGCCACAAGCTTCTGTGATTTCTCTTACAGAAACGATAAATCCACTCCCTGAGCAACACCAATTTTCTTCTCATCTACCATCTGAAGCAGCTGATCCGACAATCTAGACAGTCAAATGTATCTCTGCACCTTCTTTGAATTTTCTCTGGCTGCTTCTCCCACTTGATCCAGTGTACTCTTTCCAGATTTCTTTCCCTGATGCTTTAAAGCTTCATACTTTAGCTTATAAGCCTTTGCCTTCTCACTTGGTAGGATATTTTCTCTCTGGATATTGGTATCTACCATCGTCCGTATAACCACGGATGATTACTGGCATTTCCGTTTTACCTGCAAGCTCTGATCCATGCTTTCTGCGATGTCCGGCAATCAACTCATAGCCCCCCTCGGCTCTTGGTCTCGCAATACCTGGCATCAATACACCATGCTGACGAATGCTTTCTGCAAGTTCTTCCATTTCCTTGTCGTCATTCACCTTAAAAGGATGATTCTGAAATGTGTATAGCTCACTCAATGCCTCATTCTGGCTTTACACAGCTTGTCTTAAAGTCATAAATGCGGTTGATGTTTCTTCTGGTATCATTGCTAATGCCGAGGCAGTAACAAAGCGCCTTATGGTATTCGTCCTGATCTTGCACCTAACGCTGTACTACTCATACTGTTGTACCTCCTTAAATTTTTTTACAGTAACAGGTATTCCAATAAAAAAGACGAACCCACTCATTGAATCAATGAATGAATTCGTCAAAGCAAAACTCTCGTTTCGTTAATCTCGGCAGTATTATTACATATATTACATATTATCGCGTATTATAAGGCAACAATCTGATGTAAAACCATTCCTCATCTATGTATTGCTGACTTCATTTTCAGTCCGCAAAAAGCCTCTTTTTACGCTCGATCATCTCGTCTGTTTTTTCCAGATAAGTCTTGATATCCTTGACATTTTCGCATCTTTCGATCCTGCCGTTTGGATATACCGCCTTTGTGATGGCTCCTGCACCAAGTGCTACGATGGTCTGCATTTCTTCCATGATCAAGATGTTGTAGATTCCTTCTTTTCCTGGCTTTGCGTATCCGACATTTTCCATATTTCCTGTCATGTTTTTCTGGCGGTACAGATAATACGGCTTCATACCCATTTCCTCTGCGGCATCTTGTGTCAGCTCCATCGTACTTTCAGAATTAACACTCTTCATACCTGCGTATTCTTCCTTCTGAGTATTTAATCTTGCAGCACGCTTAATGGCCAGGGAGTGAACCGTCAAATTGTCTGGTCCTAGCTTTTTGATTTCTTCCAGCGTATTCTCAACATCTTCTTTTGTCTCCTGCGGCAATCCAACAATGATGTCCATGTTAATATTATCAAAGCCTTCTTCTCTTGCAAGCAAAAAGGCATCCTTTACCTGCAAAACTGTATGTCTTCGGCCAATCAGTTCTAGTGTCTCGTCTTTCATTGTCTGTGGGTTGATACTTATACGTGTGACAGGATGACGTTTTATTGTCTTAAGTTTTTCACGTGTGATGCTGTCTGGGCGTCCTGCCTCAACTGTCCACTCCTGAAGGAAAGACAAATTAAAGGAGTTCTCAATCTTTGAGAGAAGGCGTTCTAACTGATCTGGCTCTAATGTGGTCGGCGTACCTCCACCGATATATATTGTGTTTAGCTTCTTATCTTTAAAAGCCTCTGCCACATAGTCAATCTCTTTTTCAATTGAATCAAGATATGCATCCACACGATCACCAAATCGGCTCACTGGATATGATGTGAATGAGCAGTACGCACATGTTGTCGGACAAAATGCAATTCCGACATACAAACTATATCCATCCTCATAGTCCAGACAATCAAGCAGCTTAATTTCTCTTTTTGCAATATCAAGACTAAGCATAGTCTTTTCCTCACCGCAAAGCATCTGATTTTTCATGTAGTCTATGCATTCCTCATCAGAAGCACCTTCCATCAGCATAGTTCTTGCAATCTTTGTCGGTCTGATGCCTGTCAGTGTTCCCCATGGAAGCTCTTTTTTTGTAAGCTTAGAGAGTAGACAATACAGCATACATTTTGCCTTTGTTTTAGTGTCCTTTCGATCTGACAATTCACATTCACATGCATCCTCAAGCAATGTGCCATCCTGCATAAGCTCCATTGTCATCTTCTTTTTAGTGTTATCCTCGTTTGCTAAACATTGTGTTTCTGCACAATCACTCATACACACACGAAGAAACAAATCACCCTCTGCACACGCATATTCCTTTGTTTCAATTCTTTTAATTGCCCGTCCCGGATAAAATGCCATGAACAGGCTTCGAATATCGTTATCTAATGCATCGCATTCCAAATAAAAATAAATCATATCGTTTCCTTTGCTTTCCTTTTACTTTTTATCGCATTCCTGCTGCCGGATTGTGTGTTTTTTCATAACCTATTGAGGTCGCCTGTCCATGACCCGGATATACATCTGTCTCATCCGGCAGTACAAATAGCTTTTTCCCAAGAGAACGAATCAGTGAAAACATACTTCCGCCGGGAAAATCTGTTCTTCCATAGCTCTCGAAAAACAACGTATCTCCCGCAAACAGCACATGTTCCTTTTCTATATAATAGCACACACCACCTGATGTATGACCTGGTGTTTCAATCACAGTAATCTTCATTCCGGCAATCTCAATTTTTTGATTGTCAACAACAAGCTCATCTGCCTTCATAGTAAAACCCTCAGCCCACATCGCAGAAAGATTTTTCTCGGCATCTGCTAAAAGCTCCTCTTCATGAATGCCGGCGTATACAGGAATCTGATAATATTCCTTCACTTTCTTTGCTGCCATGATGTGGTCAAAATGACCGTGTGTCAAAAGTATTGCCTCTGGCTTTATTTCATAACGGCTGCACACGCGAATGATTTTATCTGCCTGTTCACCTGGATCCACCAAAAAGCCGCGTTTGCTTTCTTCATCCCATGCCAAATAGCAATTTGTCCCCATTTGACCTACCATAATTGTCTCTATTCTCATCATGTTACCTGTCCTTTCTTTTTAAACGGGCTGCCAATCTGCCAGTTAACGCTACATAAAACAGGCAGGGCCAATACCCTGCCTGCAATCTGTGCATAACATCATTGTTTTATCCATTAGAACGTTCAATATCAATTACGCTGTTAACTGCCATCAGGCGATTGATAAGCTGCTGCAGAGCATCTACACCGCCAACTTCAAATGACATGTTGATAGTTGCCGTTCCCTGCTTACTTGTCTTAGAACTCATGGAAGCAATGTCAATCTCTCGCTCTGTAAAAATCTTAGAGATATCTGCAAAAATACCAATACGATTGTTACAGAAGATCTTGATCTCTGCCATAAACTTCTCATTAGAATGGAAGCTTTCCTGCTGCCACTCAACATCGACAAGACGTGACTTTTCAGACTCTGGAAGCGCTATGACATTTACACAGTCTGTACGGTGAATAGAAATACCGCGTCCTCTTGTAATAAAGCCAACAATCTCATCACCTGGAACTGGCGAACAGCATCTTGAAAAACGAACATTAACATCAACAACACCATTGACTAAAACGCCGTTTGTGCTGCGAATCTTGACTGGCTTATTCTTATTATTTTCAATTACAGACGCCAAAACCTGCTCATCTGTCGGTGCTTTCTTCTTAGATTCCTGATAAAGATCAATCAGCTTGTTTACAATCTGGCCTTCCTTAAGTCCGCCGTGTCCTACTGCTGCCAAAATAGAATCCCAATCACGGAAGCCATATTTTGTGACAACCTTCTTTGTAAACTCCGGCTTTGTCAGATCACTGATCTCAAAACCTTTGCCCTTGGCACAGCTGGCAACAAGCTCTTTTCCTCTGGTGATATTTCCAGCTCGTCCTTCCTGCTTGAACCACTGATTAATCTTATTTTTAGCCTGTGTACTCTTTGCGATATTTAACCAGTCACGGCTAGGTCCTTTGACGTTCTGAGAAGTGAAAATCTCTATTCGATCACCATTTTGAATCTTATAATCAAGAGGAACCATCTTGCCATTAACTGCCGCCTGCTTCATGCGGTTTCCTACTGCTGAGTGAATGCTGTAAGCAAAGTCAATCGGTGTAGATCCAGCCGGAAGATTCTTTACATCACCCTGCGGTGTAAAGCAGTATACATTATCCGAGAATAAATCAAGATCATTTTTTACCATGCTGATAAATTCTTTATTATCGGAAACATCCTTCTGCCATTCAAGAATCTGACGAAGCCAAGAAAGCTTTGCCTCCTCATCACGCACTGTAGTGTCTCCCGAACCGCGCTCCTTGTATTTCCAATGTGCTGCGATACCATACTCTGCAGTGCGATGCATCTCAAATGTACGAATCTGAATCTCAAACGGCTGACCATTCTTTGCAATCAGAGTCGTATGAAGTGACTGATACATATTTGGCTTTGGCATTGCAATGTAATCCTTAAAGCGAACCGTAATAGGATGATACATTTCATGAATAACACCAAGTGCGGCATAACAGTCCTTTACTGTATCAACAATAATACGAACTGCAAAAATATCATAGATCTGATCAAGTGTTTTATCCTGATTTACCATCTTTTTATAGATGCTGAACAGATGCTTAACGCGGCCTGATATCTCAGCCTTAATTTCAGCCTCCTCAAGCTTGACCGCAACCTCAGATTTGATTTCATCTATAAAACGCTCGCGCGCATCCTGCGTGCTGTAAATCTTTTCTGTCAGTTCCTTATAGACATCAGGGTGCAGATACATAAGAGACAAATCATCAAGCTCTGTCTTGATTTTAGAAATACCAAGACGTGATGCAAGCGGCGAATAGATCTCAAGTGTTTCTCTTGCCTTTTGTTTCTGCGTCTCTGGCTTCCAGAACTGACCTGTACGCATATTGTGCAGACGGTCTGCAAGCTTTACCATGATAACACGGATATCCTTTGCCATAGCAAGAAACATCTTTCTAAGATTTTCTGCCTGGATCTCAATCTTATCCATGTCCCAGTTGATCTGCGTCAGCTTTGTTACGCCATCTACCAAAAATGCGATTTCTTCTCCAAAAAGCCCAATCAATTCTTTTAGAGTCATCGGGGTGTCCTCTAAGACATCATGAAGAAGTCCTGCCGCAATACTTTCCTTATCAAGTTCCAGCTCTGCTAATATAATTGCTACGCAAAGCGGATGGATGATATACGGCTCTCCGGAGCGTCTGCGCTGATCTCCGTGCGAATTTAGTGCAACCTCATAGGCCTTGCGAATCAGTGACAGATCATCCGATGGATGATACTTTCTGACACTATCCTCTAATTCTTTATATAATTCATCCGGCGATGTAAAATTAGCCGGTGCCTTAACCGAAGGTTTTGGCGGGATTAATCCTTCTTCTTCTGGATTCATATCAGACACCTCTTTTCCTCATTTCAACTCAACATATTTACTCGTTGTTTCAATCCACAGTCGGTAATTTCACAGAGTCTGACATGTCAGCACAAAGCCGACTGTGACTTGCCTCATGTCAGTGGGGGATACCGATTTCTCTCCGCCCACCACTGCCGTTAATTTTACAATAGCAATTCATCTCGCCACCTATAGAGGTTGGAGAATCCTTGCTATTATTGTTGAAGATTATAAGCTTGCGTACTTTTCTTCCATAAACTGTCTTGCCTGCTGTGCATTAGATGGATTTGTATCCTCTAACAGCACGTGAATGTGCGGCTTATGCTCCTTGATATAGCGAAGCAAAAATTCATAGTCCATCTGACCTGTTCCGCATGCGCAGCTTAACAACTTGCCATTTTCGATCTTGAAATCCTTTGCATGGATCGTTGCAATATCTGGTCCAAGAATCTCAACAAACTCTTTAAAAATTGCCGGATACTCCTGATAATTGGACTCATCAAGCAAATTCACTGGATCAAAGATGATCTGAAGATTCGGAGAATCAATCGCATCAAGAACCTTTCTTGCACGCTTTGCATTGTTTACAATATGTCGGCATACTGGCTCAATTGCAACAATTACACCAAGCTTTTCTGCATATTCCACAACAGGACGCAAATTCTTAATAAAAATCTCAAGTGCTTCCTCAGTAAATGAAAATGGCTCTGTGCGATACTCGGTATTACATGCACCTGTCTCTGTTCCAACTACACCTGCTCCAAGAAGACTCGCAAATACAATATGTCTCTTGTAAGTGTCGATAGTATCCTTTAATGCAGCCTCATCAGGAGTTGCCAGATTCTGGTAGCAGCCAAGAACTGCAACATCTACTTTGTTCTCTGCAAAGACTTCCTTCATGTACAATGCCATACCAGGAGTTAAAACCTCCTTTTTGGTTGGAAACTCATGAACCGCCTTCGGTACTGCTAACTGACAGCAATGCATTCCCTCATTGTGTATTTCCTTTACAAGCCCTTCAAAGGTATCTGCCTTTACATCATGGGCACGAATTCCGATTCTCATACAATTCTCCCTTCTTTTTTCATACTTACAGCTATTCAAAACTACATTTTCTTTTGCTTTGCCTTAAATTGCTGACATTATGTGATTTCTTAATTATACTCAATTTAACGAAACTCTGCAATAGTTTTGTATCACGATTTGAAGGCTTCTTTTCCCTTGAAATTCGTTAATTTGTGGATAATACGTCACACCAATATCAATTGTATTGCGCATTCCCCTAAGAGCCGCCGCTACATTGTCACGCCCATATTCCTCTTCAAGAAAATCAAAGAACACATCTGTGTCCCCAAAATAAAGCGCGTCCATAATAATGCCTTCTGGTCCCATAACAGACATTTTTACAACATTTCTATTCTTTCCGATACGTGAAAGACGAAGCACAGACAAATGCTGCTGGGCAAACAATGGCTTTTCATTGGCTCGTCCAAATGGCTCTAGCTTTTCAAGATCAGCAATGACTTCTTCACTGATATAACCAAGCGGCATCGCAGCATCAATCATGACAAGCGGCATAAGCTGCGTTTGTGTAAGCGTACATCTCGCATTTAAACCGTCTCGCAAAATCTCTAAATTTTTCTTTTCCATTGTAAGGCCAGCTGCCATCTTATGACCGCCAAAGCGAAGAAATAAGTTCCTAAATGCACTTAGTTCTGTAAACATATCATAATCATCAATACTTCTGCCAGAAGCCTTAATCTGCCCCTCTTCTGACGCATCAGTAAAGACAAGCACAGGACGATAGTAACGCTCACGAAGGCGTCCTGCAATTATGCCGGCTACGCTCTCATGACAATCTTTTATGTAAACAAGATATACATGCTCATCCTTCCAAGTTGCATGCTCAATAAGCTCTACTGCTCGCTCTGTTCCGACTCTCGTTAATTCCTTTCGCTCCTCATTCATTGCCCACAGCTCACCAGCTAAGGCAAGTGCCTGATCATATTCCTTTGATTCAAGAAGCTCCAATGCATGAACAATCGTGTCTAGTCGTCCTGCTGCATTAAAACATGGTCCTAAGATAAATCCAATATGATAGGCACGCACCTGCTCTGGTGCTATGCCGCATACCTCCATCAATGCACGAAGACCTGTATGGTTTGTGTGATTAAGATATGAAAGACCTTTTCTGACTAGAATACGATTTTCCCCGACAAGCTCCATAACATCAGCCACAGTAGCAATCGCCGTATATTGTAAAAAAATCTCCTGATGGCTCATTGTGCGCTTCATTCTGCGAAACAAAAGTGTCATAAGCTGGTAAGCTACACCTGTTCCACAAAGACTTTTAAATGGATATGCACAGTCTTCCTGCTTTGGATCAACAATGGCATCAGCCTTCGGCAAAAGATATATCTTTTTTCCATCATGCTCCTCGAATGGGACCTCATGATGATCTGTCACAATAACTGTCATGCCAAGTTTTTTTGCCTCATCGATTGCCTCAAATGCTGCAATTCCATTGTCGCATGTTAAAAGTACACTTGCTCCCCTTGCGTTTGCTTCCTCAACGATACGACTGTTTACACCATAACCTTCCATTACTCGATTTGGCGTAAAGATTGCTGCGCAGCCGCCAAGTTCTATAATAGCTTCTTTTAACAAAAGACCGGAGAAAATTCCATCATTATCAAAATCACTTGATATTGCAATCAGTTCGTTGTTCGCAATCGCAGCCTCAAGCAAAGACGCGGCCTTATCTGCATCCTTCATAAGTGCAGGGTCACTTAGATAATCTAAATCTCCCTTTAAATAGCTTTCAATCTCCTCTTTTGTCTCAACGCCACGGTTTCTCATAATCCTTGCCGTTACCTGATTGATGCCGTATGCTTTGCTGATGGCTGCAAAATCTGCTTTTTTTGCGTACAGACGCCAACGTTCCTTCTTCATAAATTTATTCCTTTCACTAATTCATTTTTCATGATGCGTTTTTTACTGACTACGCTTTATGACCACCAATCTGCTCATTTCTCTCCTTTGCAGTTGCGCCGTCAAGCAGATTCATTCCTTTTAAAATCGCATTTTTTCCAAATTTCTTTTTTATTTGCAGCATTGCCTGCTGAATTTTCTTTTCCTTATCTAGCGCGGCTTTTTCTTCCTGTTCTTTTTTTTCTAATTCTTCATAATCTGTAAATAAATCAAGCTGCTGAGGCTTTTTTCTAGTGGGCTCTGAACCCTCTGGCACAACATGATTTGCTGTCAGACTAAGACGTCTCACAAGAAGATTTTGATCAATAATTGTATCGTAAAGCTTCAATACTGTCTCGGTTGCTAACTTTGCTGACGATGTAAATCGTCCGATATTGACACTGCCATGTGCGCTTTTTGGAATTTTTCTTCCATACCTATCTGTGACAATATCACCATGATACTGCTCACGGCGTTTTGGATCTGTTAAATTTTCAATATCATAGCCAATCGTTAAAACCATCTGATCAGTGACAAGACCTTTATCTACAAGCTGCAGCAAAAGCTGATCAGTCATTTCTTTTACAATCAAACGCGTTTTCTCTGCCGTATATGGGCAATGAAGCACCTGACCATTCTCTATGCTGCTTGACTGTGGACGATACGCCTTAATATGCGCAATCGTGCATGGCTCCCAGCCCCATGCATGATCAATTATAAGCTCTGCATTAATACCAAAAAGTCGGTACAGCAATTCTTCATTATGGAACTGATTAATTTTACCAACAGAACACCTTGCCACATCTCCCATTGTAAACATTCCATTTTGTTCAAGCTTTTTCGCCGTCTGTGGACCAATTCGCCAAAAATCTGTGAGTGGGCGATGATCCCACAGTTTTTGTCTATAACTTTTTTCTGTAAGCATAGCAATTCTCACGCCATCACAATCTGCCTTAATGTGCTTTGCCTCGATATCCATTGCAATTTTAGCCAGATAAAGATTTGTTCCGATCCCTGCAGTAGCTGTAATTCTTGTTGTCTTTAATACATCTTTTATCATTTGAACTGCAAACTCATAAGCATTAAGCCCTGTCAAAATCAGATACTGCGTGATATCGACAAATACCTCATCAATCGAGTACGCATGTATATCCTCAGGTGCCACATATTTTAAATAAATATTATAAATTTTTGTGCTGTACTCCATATATTTTGCCATACGCGGCGGTGCAATAATATAATCAATCTGATACTCAGGGTGCAAATCAAGCTCTTTTGCATTGCTTGAAGATCCTTCAAATAATCTTTTTGGCGCTTGGAAACGTCTTCTGGCATTTGCCTGTTTTAACATCTGCACAACCTCAAAAAGCCTTGCTCGTCCTCCTATGCCGTACTTTTTCAACGACGGAGATACTGCAAGGCAAATGGTTTTTTCAGTAAGTGTGGCATCTGCCACAACAAGATTTGTGCAAAGTGGGTCAAGACCACGCTCAACGCATTCAACCGATGCGAAGAATGATTTTAAGTCAATGCAAAGGTATGTTTTATTTTCAGCCATTTCAGTCATCATACTGCTCCATTTCAATATATGCTTCTGTTTGCTGTATTGATTTTTTCACTGTTTCTGTTACTGCTTCATCATACCCTCTAAGTGCAGCATATGCGCCAAACTGCGCGGCCCGATCGGAAAGTGCCATCTGTGGATGACGCTTTGAGACATGGTGGGGAAGATCTATGATATCAGCATATTGGCTGGTACATCTATTGACACGTTGATTCACTTGAGTTTTTTCGCCTCCTGTTCTTTACTCTTCATGTGGACACTTGATCACATCCACCTGCTTTACCCAGCTAAGACTGTAATTATCGCAATGTGTTCTGAAAAGGCCAATTTCATCTATCTGCCAGTTTGTATAAAGCATCACCAGATCTCCTGAATGCAGTTCATCAAGTGATATCTGCTTTCCGTTCGCATAGATACGCGGCCAATCTTCTGTAACGATGTCGATATGATATCCTTGCTTTTTTCCATCCCAGTTATATAAAAATCCATCAAAGCAATCTTCACCCTTTTCTGTGACTGTCAAGCCATGGCATAACACTTTATAAAAATTCATAATGAGCTTTTCTCCATTGTAATAACAGTTGTATTCATAATGCCCTAAAAACTGCTGTAAACTCATTCCACTGGTTTCTACTTGAAAAAGTATACTTATAATTGCAAGTATTACTCGTAACATTTTCGCCTTTCTCCTTGTTAATTCTGAATCTAGCGGACGAATCCAGTAATAATCAGTCAAGCTTAACCCTAGATTCTTTACCAAATATTCCTCTGGACAAGATACTCCCTACTCCTCTAAAATTCTTCTTATCTTTCCCTGACTAAGCGGCACGGAACGTCTGCTCCACCAACGCTGAATTCCATCAACACAAATCCATTCCTGTAATGGAGCAATTTTCCGATTCATATTTTGATAATCGCATTTTTCAATTCCACCAGTCTGATTTAATAATAGAAGCGTAACACGCTCATCTTTTCTCATTAACTCATAGATTGGTATATCTCATCAAACCTCCGCTTCTCCAAATAATCCTCTACCGTCCACTCAGCAACAGTTTTAAGGTAACACTTCGGTAAATAGTCCCTGCACAATTCCAAGCAAACAGGCTCATCATGATAAAGGAAAGACACGCTCCATTTGTTTGCCTTTAAGCGAAGCACACAATCTATATTTTGTATCGTCATATTCTCTTCTACCAACACCTTTGCCTCCAGTCTTTGCATTGATATCCAGAGTATAGCACGCTTTCACGTGTCAGTCAAAGACTTGTTTAGGGCTGCCACACCAACTACTCAGTGTGACAGCCCTAATCATTAAAATAATGAATATTTTATTTTTTCTACTGCAAAGCTAAATTTCTCACCTATTTTGTATACCCTAGTTTTGATAAAAGTGCTTTTACGTCAACATTGTTTAACAAATTTATATCTCCATATGTAGTTAAATGGATGCTGTATGACTCATCAGCCTGCCGAATTTCTGCCGTCGTGTTCTCCGGTAAATACTCAGAAATAGACTCAATTTTTTTCACAGCATCATTTCCACAATAAACACTATGAAATGCAAAATTGATATCTACGATTTCCCTGCCATACGTTTTCAATCCTGTACTAACTGCCCATCCAAGCGCTAATCCATCCTCTTCACGAGCACTTTGGTTCTTTTTCCATATAGGCAAAAAAGTTTTCGTAAAAATAGCCACCTCTTTGATTTTCCCACCGTCTCGCAGTTCAACTACACGATACTCATTTTCATTATCATCAATGCCAGCATAAAGGATCTCAGAATTTTGAGGAGCAAATCCATTTAGCATTAACGAAATTGGATAGCCTGCAAACATAAAAATTGCCACTATTATAATGATTACGGTTTCTACGATTACTATGCTTTCAAAAATATGCTTTCTCTTAACCATTCACCCCTATCCTTCTCTTATTTTGTTAATTTAATTATAGCATACCATATTCCATCCGTCAAAGAATTGTTTGCCATTTTTAATGGTACAAGACCTTGATTTTATCTATTCTCCTCTATTTATTGGTTATTTTCATCATTGCTTGCATCTTCGCAAAATTTCCATTTTGTTCTAGCAATCTCTGATAGGTACCACTCTCTGCAATTCCACCATTTTCTATGTAATAAATTGCAGAAAATCCATCCATATACGAATCAAATATATCATGTGTAATCATAATTACGGTACATGACAGCGACAATATAAGCTTTACCATCTCATCGGTTGTCTCAATATCAAGAGAAGATGTCATCTCATCAATCAGAAGCGTATCACAATCACGAATAAGCGCCCGCGCAACTGCTATTCGTTTCTTTTGTCCGCCAGAAATATTTCCACCGCCCTCTGCCAACTCTGTGTTAATTCCATCTGGCAAAGAACTTACAAGTTCGGTCAACCCAACCTTTTCGATTGCAGACCATACTTCCTCATCCGAACAGTTTCTGCCAAGACATATATTATTTCGCACGGTATCCGCAAAAATAAATGGCTCCTGTGGTATATACCCAACACTTGAGTACAATGTTGCGTCACTTAATGTTTTTAGATCTTCGTTGTTTATCGAAATCCTACCTCGGTAATTTAAATAAAAACGTCCGATCAGCTTCATAATTGTGCTCTTACCACTTCCACTGGCACCAACAATCGCAACTTTCTCGCCTTTTTTAATGGTTAAATTTACGTTTTTTAAAACATCAGACTCCCCGTAGCCAAAAGAAAGCTTCTTTATATCTATCGAAGTTATTTCGATATTTTTCTTTTCCATCTGATTTGAAGTTTTCTGAGCAAGCAACTCATCAATACGATCTTTTACGGCTCTTGCAGACTTAACAGACTGATAGGAATTTGCGGTTTGCCGAAATGGAGAAATAATAAAATTTAAAAGACCATTTGCTGTGATCAGATAGCTTACCGTCAATTTTCCCTGAACAACAAGCATTGCACCTGCAACCATAATTACAAAGCCTGGTATCCATGTGATCAGTGACGTAATAATTGTCGCTACCGTTTCCGTTTGCTTCATGTCAAAATCTTTTTGCATATTGTCATCGGAAACCCTCTGCATCTTTTGAAATAAAAAGCTATGCTTTCCACATGTGAGCAAGGTCTCTGTACCATGCAGCATTTCATTGATTTTTGAGCAAACCGTATTGTATGACTTTGCATACTCACTTTTTGTTTTTCTAAGCTTATCTGCAAATAACCTTGGACCAATAAAAGGAAAGCAAACCATAACCAAAGACACGATCAATAATGCCGGTGAAATCACAGCCATATATACGACTGCTACAAGTCCCATGCTCCCCCACATTGCCATATTAAAAAGGCCAAAATAATAATCATCACATACAATCTTTAAGTCATTTGTATATGCAGACTGCCAGTCTTCCATCGGCAGCACATGAATCTGGCTTAACGACATATTCTTTAAATTCTCGCACAAAACACCACGTATTTCTGATACAGAACGTGTTGCCATCCGATTAAACGTGTTTCTGACAATATACTCGCAGATATGACTCATGGCAACTACCGCCGCACCAATCAAAACGGAGACAAAGATTGCTTTAATGGAAGGAGAATCAATCAACCACTGCGCGACAAAAGATTTTAATGGTGCAAATATCGCCAATAAAATCATCGAAAAGGCAGTTATGATATTTTGTTTTTTGTTGCTCATTAGAATCTTGTCGATTTGAGAGATTTTATTTTTCGTGTTCTTTTTCATATGCCTCCAAACTTGCGATAAAATACAAATACTGCTTCCTATATGCCACTGATTGTCTAATGTAGTATTTCTGTTTCTATCATTTATACTTCTCTATAAAGCTGTAAGTTTTATCGTTAAAAACATTGTATTGTTTACAAATTTTCTTAATAAGAGTATATTATTTTCTGTATATTTTGTCAATATTGAACTAGTCGCTTTCCATGAACAACCTTCATGAAAGCATATTGGAAAAGCAATTTCAGCTTTTAATGCACTCACAGGCTACCTTGACGCAACATTTCTTATGATAAAAAGCAATGCCGTATTTCAATATTTTCTGATATCCCTGATTACGCAATTCTTGTCCATAATCTCGATCTTCAATCTGCTGCAATACTTCTAAGCAGTTCTCCATTTCCAGATACTGCTTTACGAAACAGCGCCAAAATGCGTTCAATTATGATATTGCGAATCTCTCGATTTGGAACCGCGAGACTATAATATCCATTACCAATATACCCACGCTGTGTCAGATAACCAGTCATAAAAAGCGTACTCCATAGATTATCGATATTAGAATACAAATCTTTGTATGTCACCATCTCATCTACCCTTTGAGTGATAACCTCACCATTCACCAAACGTTCCAAAACATCTTTTGTAAGCATTCCGTTATCGCTAATGCTGTCAATAAAGTGATTGATAACATCATTACCACTGGTATTCATCCAATAGTTTTTCGGAGCGGCATTCTGGCTTTCTCTATGATCTTTACAATAATTTACAACATCCCATGGGCAATATACATCTGCATTTCCAAAACGATAACCATCATACCACTCTTTTACTTCCTCAAAATGACTGCTTAACCCATAATATGAGAGCATTTCCTGTACTTCCTCACTGGTAAAGCCAAAAGTTTCATCAAATTCATCATCTGTGATTGAATATACCGTAAAATTATTCAATCCAGTGAATATACTTTCCTTGGCAATGCGCAAACATCCAGTTAAAACCGCAAACGCAAGGCTCGCATTCGTTTTCAATACATTGCCAAATAAATTACGAAGTAAAAGAACCATTTTATCATAAAAATTATTCTCATATGCCTTAGCTAAAGGTACATCATATTCATCAATGAGTACAACAACTTTTTGACCATAATGTTTTTCCAATAGCGTTGTAAGCTTTTTTAAACTCATTGCTAACACTGCTGGCTGCATTTCCATATCAATTAAAGTCTCATAACGCATCTTATCAATTTGGGTAAGTTTTTCACTATCCAATAAAAACTGAAAACGTTCTGCTTCATCATTTATAATTTGCACCATCAAACGATATGCTTCATCGTAGTTTGCTGCATCTACGCCTTTTAAGCTAATTGAAATCACTGGATACTTTCCCATATATAGTTCACACAATTCTACATTCTTTGAAATATGTAGATCATCAAACAATGCTGAATCTGTTCCCATTTCAAAAAAGTACTGCAGCATACTCATATTCAATGATTTTCCAAAACGACGTGGACGCGTAAATAAAGTCACTTTGCTTCTTTTTTCAAGAACTTGCTCTATCAGCGCTGTTTTATCAACATAATAATAGCCATCCTTTCGGATTTCCTTAAAATTCTCAATCCCAACAGGAAGTATTAACTGGTTTTCCATATAACCCTCCTTCTTATTTTTTGTAAGGTTAAATTCGTATTGAATTTTTTGTTAAAATTATCATAACACACTTTTAAGTTCTTGTCATTGACTTCACAGTTCAATCTTAACTTTTTATATGAATGATACCAGATTGCTACGTGCCTTTCACTCTCGCAATCTTCAAAAAAAGACACTGCATGTCTCCATACAGTGTCTTAATAATCTAGCATTCTTCTGATATTCTGTTTTTATCTTCCGAACTTTTCAGCAACGTCCTCTTCTCCGAAGCATTCACTGATCGGTGCACCTGGTGCTACCATTGGGAATACCTTGTCGTCCTTGTCAATCTGAGCATCAATTACTACTGGAATATTCAGCTCGATTGCTTCCTTAACTGCATTATCAAACTCTTCGCATGTGCTTACTGTGTAGCCCTTTGCTCCAAGACCCTCTGCTACCTTTGCAAAGTCAACGCGGTCATTTAACACTGTCTGAGAATAACGCTGTCCGTAGAACAGATCCTGCCACTGACGTACCATACCAAGCACGTGATTGTTTACAACGACCTCTATAACTGGGATATTATATCGAGTTGCTGTTGCAATCTCATTCATATTCATACGGAAGCAGCCATCTCCTGCGATATTGAATACAAGCTTATCCTTACGAGCCATCTTTGCACCAATCGCAGCGCCAAGACCATAGCCCATAGTTCCAAGTCCGCCTGATGTTAAAAGCTGTCTCGGTGCCTTATACTTATAATACTGTGCTGCCCACATCTGGTGCTGTCCTACCTCAGTAGAGATAATAGCATCGCCATGTGTTGCCTCATAGATTTTTTCGATAATATAAGGACCAGTCAGAACACCCTTATGATAAGTCATCGGATGTGCTTCCTCATAACTCTTAACTTCTGTAATCCACTCATTATGATTCATCTGAGGAAGCTTTTCATTTAACTTTTCTAAGATAACCTTGACATCACCGATAACACTTGCATCTGTTTTGATGTTCTTATTGATCTCTGCCGGATCTACATCAAACTGCAGAATCTTTGCATTTGCGGCAAATTTCTTTGCATTTCCATATACACGATCACTGAAGCGTGCTCCGACAACTACAAGAAGGTCACACTGGCTTACTCCATAGTTTGATGCCTTTGTTCCATGCATACCAAGCATACCTGTATACAAAGGATCAGTACCGTTGAAGGCACCCTTGCCCATTAATGTATCCGCAACTGGAGAATCAATCTTATGAACAAACTCATTAAGCTGTGCGTCTGCACCTGATGCAATTGCACCGCCTCCGACAAAAACGTATGGCTTCTTTGATGCCTCAATCATCTTGACTGCAGTTTCAATATCTTCTGCCTTAATGCGATCTGTAATACGTTTAACCTGCTCTGGCTCTTTACGCTCATATTCTGCCTTATTTGCAGTAACATCCTTTGTGATATCAATAAGCACCGGACCCGGACGTCCTTCCTTTGCAATCTTGAATGCACGGCGAACTGTATCAGCCAGTTTATTGACGTCCTTTACGATGAAATTATGCTTTGTGATCGGCATTGTAACACCAGCGATATCGATCTCCTGGAAGGAATCTCTTCCCAGAAGTGAAACAGCAACGTTACATGTAATTGCAATAATCGGAATAGAATCCATGTAAGCTGTTGCAATTCCCGTTACCAGATTGGTAGCACCTGGGCCAGATGTGGCCATGCAGACACCTACCTTTCCGGTTGCCCTTGCATAGCCGTCTGCTGCATGAGACGCGCCCTGCTCATGGGAGGTTAAAATATGTGTAATTTCATCCGAATGCTTGTAAAGAGCATCATATACATTCAGAATGCAGCCGCCCGGATAACCAAACACGGTATCTACGCCCTGTTCCATTAAACACTGTACTAAAATTTCAGAACCTGTTAACTCCATATTTATTTTCCCTTCCTTATATCTGTCTTATCTATGTTTTATATCAGAAAACCAGCTTATTTATTAGTTCCCGGAACCTGCAAAACTGCACCCTTGCTTGCATCAGTTACAAGTGCTGCATAGCGTGCCAGATAACCAGTTGTTACCTTTGGCTCTCTTGGTGTCCATGCTGCCTTTCTTCTTGCCATCTCCTCGTCAGAAACACGCACATTCAGAGTGTTTGCCGGAATATTGATCTCGATGATATCTCCTTCTTCAACAAGTGCAATTGGACCGCCGACAGCTGCCTCTGGGCATACATGTCCGATGCTTGCTCCTCTTGAAGCACCTGAGAAACGGCCATCTGTAATCAATGCAACGCTAGAACCAAGTCCCATACCTGCAATCGCAGAAGTCGGATTTAACATTTCTCTCATACCAGGGCCACCCTTTGGTCCCTCGTAACGGATGACTACAACATCGCCTGCAACGATTTTGCCGCCCTTGATTGCTGCGATTGCATCATCCTCACAGTCAAATACACGAGCCGGTCCCTCATGAACCATCATCTCTGGTGCAACTGCTGAACGCTTTACAACACCTGAATCTGGTGCCAAATTACCCTTTAATACAGCGATTCCGCCAGTCTGGCTATATGGATTATCGATTGGACGAATAACCTCAGGATCCTTATTCACAACGTTTGCAATGTTCTCTCCAACTGTCTTTCCTGTAACTGTAATACAATCAAGATTTAACAGATTCTTCTTTGACAGCTCATTCATAACGGCGTAAACACCGCCTGCTTCATTTAACTGCTCCATATAAGTATGACCTGCCGGAGCTAAGTGACACAGATTCGGAGTCTTTGCACTAATGCCGTTTGCGATATCAACGTTTAAAGCTACGCCAGCCTCTCTTGCGATTGCCGGAAGATGAAGCATACTGTTTGTAGAACATCCAAGTGCCATATCAACAGTCAGCGCATTGACAAATGCCTTCTCTGTCATGATATCTCTTGGGCAGATATTCTTTTCAATCATCTCCATAACTTTCATACCAGCGTGCTTTGCAAGCTTAATTCTCTCAGAATAAACAGCTGGAATTGTTCCGTTGCCCTGAAGACCCATACCAAGTGCCTCTGTCAGACAGTTCATGGAGTTTGCAGTATACATACCAGAGCAGGAACCGCATGTTGGACATGTCTTGCACTCATACTCATATACATCTTCTTCAGTCATCTTGCCTGCTGCGTAAGCACCAACTGCCTCAAACATGGAGGAAAGACTTGTTCTCTGTCCCTTTACATGACCTGCAAGCATCGGACCACCGCTGACAAATACAGTCGGGATATTGATTCTGGCTGCTGCCATTAACAGACCAGGTACATTTTTGTCACAGTTTGGAACCATAACAAGACCATCAAACTGGTGTGCCATTGCCATACACTCGGTAGAATCTGCAATCAGATCTCTCGTAACAAGAGAATACTTCATACCAACGTGTCCCATTGCAATACCATCGCAGACAGCGATAGCCGGGAATACAACCGGCACGCCTCCTGCCATTGCTACGCCTAATTTAACGGCTTCTACAATCTTGTCCAGGTTCATATGACCTGGAACAATCTCATTATAGGAGCTGACAATACCAATCATTGGCTTGTCCATCTCTTCCTTTGTAAATCCTAATGCATTAAACAGTGATCTATGAGGTGCCTGCTGCATTCCTTTTTTTACATTGTCACTTCTCATGTTTTTAACCCCTTCCAAATTTGTTAACCAAGAATTTTTTCTGCAATCAGATCGCCCATAGAAACTGTGCCAACCTGTGTCATACCCTCTGACATGATATCAATTGTGCGGTAGCCTGCCTTAAGTACCTCTTCTACTGCAGTCTCAACTGCCTTTGCTTCTTCATCAAGATCGAAAGAGTATCTAAGCAGCATGGCAGCAGATAAAATTGTCGCAATCGGGTTTGCAATGCCCTTACCTGCAATATCTGGTGCAGAGCCATGGCTTGGTTCATAAAGTCCAAGCTTTCCTGCACCAAGGCTTGCTGATGATAACATGCCAATGGAGCCTGTAATCATACTTGCCTCATCAGAAAGAATATCACCAAACATGTTCTCTGTCAAAATAACATCAAACTGTCTCGGATTCATAACAAGCTGCATGGCACAGTTATCAACAAGCATATGCTTTACTGTTACATCAGGATAATCCTTTGCAACTTCATCAACAACTGCTCTCCAAAGTCTTGAAGTGTCAAGAACATTTGCTTTGTCAACGCTTGTTACATTTTTTCCGCGCTTTCTTGCAACCTCAAATGCTTTAACTGCAATCCTTTTAATCTCATTCTCATCGTATGCCATAATATCAGTTGACTTACGAATGCCATCAATTTCCTCTGTCTTATGTTCACCGAAGTATACGCCTCCGGTCAGCTCTCTCATCATAACAATATCAAATCCATCGCCGATAATCTCTGGCTTTAATGGACAAGCATCTTTTAATTGTGAAAACAGCTTTGCCGGACGGATATTTGCAAACAGACCAAGACCTTTACGAATCTTTAACAGACCTGCCTCCGGACGCAAATTTGGTGCTACCTGATACCATCTTGAGTTTCCGACGTTTCCGCCTACTGCACCTAAAAGCACGGCATCACTAGCCTTTGCCTTTTCAAGTGATTCTTCGGTCAGCGGTTCGCCATACGCATCAATTGAGCAGCCGCCCATAAGAAGCGTCTCGTATTCAAACTCATGTCCATATTTTTTTGCTACGGTATCCAGTACCTTTTTGGCCTCAGCCACAATCTCAGGACCAATTCCGTCTCCTGGTATCAATGCAATCTTACCTGTCATCCTGTATCCTTTCCAACAGCAAAAGCTGTCTGCAAAAAGTTTCTTTTTTATCATAATGAAAGTACAAGCACCTTTCAGCACTTGTACTTCCCTATGTTAGTATATTTTGACATTTTTTTCAAGAGAACAAACTTCGTTCCACAAATAGCATCAATAATCAATTAAATTACATCAAGTTTTTTGAAGCAATACACTACTTTGGGATAAAAAGCAATAGGTTATTTGCTCTTATATATCATTATTCATTGATACGCTCAAACACCATTTCATAACCGTCACTTCCAAAGTTTAAGCTTCGGTTCACACGGCTGATTGTCGCAGTAGATGCACCTGTTTTCTGTGCAATCTCAAGATATGTGTTTTTCTGGCGCAGCATAGCTGCTACCTCAAAGCGCTGTGCGATAGACTGAAGTTCATTGACGGTACATACATCTTCAAAAAAAGCATAACACTCATCAAGATTTTTTAATGTGAGAATTGCTTGAAACAAATGATCTGTTTCAGGGTTTTTAATTTTTTTATTCATTCTGGTTTCCGTGTGCTCAAACAATATATTATTAAAGCACACACCCTCTCCTTTCTACATTCCTGTTTTTATTTTTTCTGGTTTTTAATTAGATTTTTAACCCTATGCATGTATTTTGACACGCTAAAGCGAAAAAGTCAAGTCTTTTTGATAAAATTTAATCTTTTCATTTGTACTACTGTTTAAGTTTGCTCCATTTTCTTCATCTAAATGAAAACCTTCTGGTGATACCTTCTGCTCTCCGCACACATCCATACCTAGAAATATAGCACCTGACTTCTTTACATCTGTCAAAAAACAAAGAATCTGTGAAAGCTGCATGGTTCCCTGGCTCCAGTCCGTAACTGCTTCCTCTTTGTTTAATACATCCTTATCAAGAGAAATATATACAGGCCACTTTGAAAGTTCCTTACACAAAGCTTCCTTTTGCTGTTCAAATTCAGCCTCTGTCACCCATGTGATGCGAGAATCTTTTAAAAGCTGCTCTGCTGTTTTATCCTCATCTGCCGGACCTACTAATACTGCCTTTTTTAAATTAGGAAAATTTTCTAATGCATGAAGAACCCAGCTTCCACATGTTAAAAGACCGCCGCCAAATGCGCTCTCCATACAGTCTGAATGATGGTCAAATAAAAGAAGGCTAAATGGCCGATTTATGCGCTGCAAAAACAAAAGACTGACATAATGATAGTCGCCTGAATCAATAAAATGAAGCGCATTCACTGGAATATGCGCCAAACGCTTTTCAAGCTCTGTTTTCGCCTCATCACTGCAAAAATACAGACTTCCAGAAATATCAGTGCAGTCTGTATATATGCAGTCTAAGCCTGGCTTATTTAAAATATTGTCTGTTGCTTCTATGTCTGTTGCTTTCCAAAAGGACTGACTGTCATAGGCACCTGACAAAGAAATCATATAATAAGGATTTTTGCTCACGCTGTCTTTTCCTTTCTTATCTATTATTCCAGACATTTTTTAGATAATCTCTTACTTCAAGCAGATCTGGCAAAATTATTTCGGCAAGACTTTGCATTTCTTCATTTGGTTCAAGAAGATCAGGCACCATAATAGGATGAAGACCTGCCGCATGGAGTGAACGCATTCCGTTATATGAATCCTCAACACCATATGCGCTCTCTGGAGTAATGCCCATGCGTTTGCATGCCTCTAAATAAATATCTGGCTCTGGCTTACTCTTTTTTGCCATCTCACCGCCTACAATCACATCAAAATACTGTATTAAGCCGGCATGAGTCAGCTGACGAATGACTGTCTCACTTCTTGTAGATGAGGCAAGTCCAACATTAGCGCCACTCTCCTTTAGCCATGACAAAAGCTCTCTAGCTCCTTTTTTTACAGGAAGCCCCTCTGTATCTTCAATTTCGTGAAAGCGATTAGATGTGTCTTTTCTAAACTCCTCATAAGGGAAATCTGGTCCTTCAAAGCGAAACATTGTTTCCTTTGTCTTTTCAATTGTCGTGCCAATGCAGGCATGAAACATGCCCTTTGCATCCTTCAATTTATATTTTTCCTTATAATCCTCCCAACAGCGCTCACATACATGCTCAGAATCAAAGATGACACCATCCATATCAAATATAACGTTCTTCATTTTACACCTCTTAAGCTCATATTTAAAAGTACAATAGCCGCCCTGTTGCCAGGGCGGCGAAATGTTATTTTATTTAATCTACATATTTCTTTAAAGTATTGCGAACAGCATCTTTTCCTGCAAGCATTTCAACAAACATGCCCTCTACCTTGTCTGCAAGACCTGCCTCGTACATATCAACACCAAAGATTGCCTTATTAGTGAGAATTTCCTTAAGCTGTCCTGTATAAGTCTCTGGCTTTCCTGCCTCTACACCAGAAAGTTTTTCCTGCAGCTTAGCAAGCATTGGATCACTGCTAAGCTCCATCTTCTCAAGCTTATCATCTGTTCCAAGAAGATAACGAAGCCATCCTGCAATTGCAAGCGGAATGTATACAAGAGAAGAACAGTCAAGCTCACTGCTTGCCATGTAAGATTTCATTGTCTCACCAAAACGAACAACGATTTTCTGAGAAGTATCAGTTGCAATACGCTGCGGTGTGTCTGGCATAAATGGATTTGGAAGACGCTTCTCAATTACTTCATCAATAAATGCCTTCGGGGAAAGGATGCCAGGATCAGTAACAACCTTCATACCCTCATCGTAACCGATATGACGAATAAGTCCTGTAAGCTCCTTGTCATTCATCTCATCTGCAATCAGATTGTAACCAAGCAGGCAGCCATAAACAGCCAGGGCGGTGTGCAGCGGATTTAAGCAGGTAGTTACCTTCATACGCTCTACACGGTTTACAGTATCACGGTCAGTCAGATAAACACCAGCCTTCTCAAGTGCCGGTCTTCCTGCCGGGAACTTGTCCTCAATTACAAGATACTGCGGTCCCTCTGCATTTACAAACGGTGCAATATAAGTATTTCTGGAAGTAATAACAGGTGCCATTTCTTCAACGCCTGCTGCCTCTAATTTTTCCTCAACAGCCTTTGCTGGTCTTGGTGTGATCTTATCGATCATACTCCACGGGAAGCTGATGCTTGATTCATCCTCAAGATATGTGATGAACTCTTTTGTTACAAAACCTTTCTCTGCCCATGCCTTTGCGATTGTCATAACAGATGCCTGAAGCTTCTCACCATTATGAGAGCAATTATCCATGCTGACAACGGCAAGCGGATAACGGCCTGCCTTGAAACGCTCGAAAAGAAGTGCAGCAACGATGCTCATTGCATGCTTTGCGCTCTCTGGACCATTTTCGATATCTGATACAACTACCGGAAGAAAGTTTCCATCAATACCTTTTAATGCATAACCCTTCTCAGTAACTGTAAAGCTGATCATCTGTAAGGATGGATTTACAAATATAGCCTTTAATCTGCCATACTCCGCCTCATCAGCTGTATTTGCCTTAATTCCGTCTGCAATACTTGCAATTACACGGCTTGAGGTATTTCCGTCTGGAAGAAGCGTTACCATCAGTGTCATTGACTCATGTGGCTTGTAGATCTTATCGATGATATCATAATCAAAAGTCTCTGCTGCAATAATTCCTCTGTCAGCAGCACCTTTATTTAACAGATCTTCCTGCAGTCCTGCAATATATCCGCGGAAAATATTTCCTGCTCCAAAGTGAACCCATACAGGCTCCTCAAGTGTCTTTTTATGAACTGCTTCAATATCATAAGATGGCAGTGTAATACCTGCCTTTTCAAATTCATTTTTCTTTTGTGTTACATCCTGTAATGTCAGTTTCATCTCTGATTCTCCTTTACAATTGACTCCCACAGGCCGCATAAATATGCAGCACCAAGTGCTCTGTCATACAGACCGTATCCAGGCATTGCCTTCTCGCCCCAGATCATTCTTCCGTGATCTGGACGGATAATTCCATCAAATCCAGTATCGTACAGTGCCTTCATGATTGCATGCATATCAAAGGTACCATCTGAAGACAGATGTGCAGACTCCTCAAAGTCATTCATGCCATCGTTAAACTGTAAGTTTCTTATATGTGCAAAATGGATTCTTCCCTTAAGTGCGTGAATCATCTCAACTAAGTTGTTGTTTAAGTTGGTTCCGTAGGATCCAGTACAGAAGGTAACACCATTGTGCGGGTTATCTACCATCTTCATCATACGCATGATGTGATCCTTGTTGTTGATAATACGTGGAAGACCAAATACGCTCCAAGACGGATCATCTGGATGAATTGCCATATTGATATCATACTTATCACATACAGGCATAATTGCCTCAAGGAAATACTTTAAGTTTGCAAACAGCTTCTCCTCATCGATGTCTGCATACTCCTCAAACAGCTGCTTAACCTTTGCCATACGCTCTGGCTCCCAGCCTGGCATAACTGTTCCGTTCATGTCATTTGAAATAGAATCAAACATCTTAGCCGGATCAATGCTGTCTACTGTCTTCTGATTGTAAGCAAGAACTGTAGAACCATCCTTTCTCATACGTGCAAGTTCTGTACGAGTCCAGTCAAATACTGGCATAAAATTATAACATACCATATGAATATCAGCCTTACCAAGATTCTCAAGTGTCTTGATATATGCATCAATATCCTTGTCACGCTCTGGAGCTCCCGTTTTGATTGCATCGCTGATATTTACACTCTCAATACCAGGAAGTGTCAGTCCTGCTGCCTCTACCTCATTCTTAAGAGCCATAATCTCCTCATAAGTCCACAGCTCACCTGGCATTTTGTTGTAAAGAGTAGAAATAACACCCTTTACATAAGCTGTCTGTCTGATCTGCTGTAAGGTAACAGTATCATACTGGCTGCCGTACCATCTCATTGTCATCTGCATAACGAATTCTCCTCCTATTTGAACTGCCAATTATCCATTACAGATAAACGGCAGTTTTATATATTTTTTACTATACTTAAATAGTAGCATAGATCACTATGATTGAAAATGTGTTTTTTTACATTTTTTGTGTGGTTTTTGGTAGTAAAATTTTTGTTCGTGCTACAATCATACTTATAAAAACTGCGTCACATCTTTGCATGCCGCATAGCTTAACTCAAATTCCTGCGCTGTCAGCGTTTTTGACTCTTTGTCATAAGATGGTGACGTTTCTTTTGCGCGTTTTTTAAATGTCGCAAAACTAACATCTGACTTTTTGCCGCCGCATACACAAAGATAAGCTGCATTTTTGCTGTAAGCACGCTGCTCACAATTAAAATTCATACCATTGTGTGCTTCCAGTTTTTCACTGCACCATAATGCCAGATAGCCTGTTTCTTTGCGAAGGAATATCCAATTTTCTTCATGAATCACCTCATCAAAACGACACTCTGGGCAATATAAATGAGTATATCCAATTGGATGCTCATCTGGAATCACATAAATACCGCCAAGAAGACCTTGCTGCTGTTTTAATGCCGGCATCACACCATTTCCATGCCAGTAGCCTGGGCGCATATCGCCCTCCTCTGATGTAGAGCCTGGATGTGTGACGAAAATGCTCGCTTCGCCGTCAAGCGCTGCATACCACATGTGCTGCTGATAACCGTATGTACCCGGTCTAAAATATGTAGTTCCATGGAAACGCTCGTTAAATGATTTCGTAAAGTTATGTGTCGTGATATCCACATCTTCCTTAAGAGTCTCATTTTCCCAACGTGTAAACGGCTCTCTAGGAGATGCTACGCTCGTCAAACAATAGTCATCATTTTTCTCCAGATAAACTCTTGCATTGCCCGTTGTATAATTTGTCTCAACATCATCCTCCATAAGCTTTACAAGACCTTCTGGAATCTGATAGTGACTGCTTGCATAAAAGCCAAGCCATCCCTCTCCAAATGTGTATGGCAGCTTTGGATTGATCAAATTCATAAGTGCCATTGCTCCCTGATCAAACGGATACAATACACTTCTGTAAACACGTCCCATCGGTGCCACAATACCAGTTTTATAAGTGTGAAGAGCAAGCATAGACAGCATCTTATCAGTAACAGCTGCCGCGCGCTTTGAAATTTCCGGCTCTGAATAATCAACTACATTAATCAATGCAGCAAATGTAACGCACATATAGACAGTACTCAAAAACTCCTCAAAGCCATACTCTTCTACATCATCAAGCCACTGCAAAACTTTGTTTCTTCCATATAAATGCAGTTTTCTTCCTGTCATCTTTGCACGTGGGAAATATTCGTCTGGATACATCTCTCCTGCATTCATCGCACATGTATAGAACATCAGCGCATGGTTCTCGCTCCAAAAGCACATACCGTCAAAGCCATCCATATCCATCCAGTAGCGATAATTGAGCATAACATCTTTGATACGCTCTTTCATTGCTCCCTCAACCGGATAATTATGCAGATAACGAATCAGTCCGCACATCAAAAAGTCAGAGCAGTCATATCGTTCTTCGATCATCTCAAGCATCTCATACATCAATCGCTCATCATCCATAGAGTTGTCATTGAAATGCTTTCTTGCAAGGATGTTTGAAATCGGGAAACCAAACTTCTCACCGCGACTCTCGCTCATAACATCTGCAATTCGTCTGAATATAAGCTCCTTATTCTCCTCAAAGCTAAATGCACTTCCATCCTCGCGCAATGCATATTTAGGAACAAGCTGCTCGGTACGTTCAAAGACACGCTTAAGCTCAAGCTTTCCTGAAACAACCTTCACTGTTACATATGGCTGTCCATTTTCTAAAAGAATCTCGTTTTTTCCCTCTGCCTGATACCAAACAGCAGGTATCTTTGCCTTTGCAAAATCCTCTTCATGATAGCGATATGTATAACTTGTTCCTGCTGGAGCTGGGCTGTCAAAACAAAGCTTATTTGACTCTAAACGTGAACTCTCCAAAAATGCTTCTGCCACAGCTGCAGCGTCAGCACATGCTTCATCTGGAATTGACACTTTAATTTCATCTTTATGATTTAAAATCTGCAGACCTGCTACACTTCTTGTATCACGCACGCCAAGATTCTCACATGCTAAATAAATAAGATTGCGCCCTGCTTTTAAATGAAGCGTCAGCTCTTTTTTCTGAATTGGCTTATAAACTGGCTGCTTTAATGCACCCTCTAATCTGCCATTGCAATATACATCAACTGCTGCATATGACCAAAGCGCTGCCGTAACATCGATATTCGATGATGTCTCAAGCACAGTCGCAATATCAAAATGAATGTGGCGCATAACAGAATAGAACGTTGAAATATTTACAAAACAGCTTCCGCTGTCATAGTAATACTTCCATTCTTCATTCAAGCGGCTCTTTGCTCCAACAAGAATCTCACCAGTTTCACCAACTGGTTTGTGTTCTGCAATTACAGAACGCAGATATGCCTCATAGCGAAGCTGATTTTTATCCTTCGCCTCATTAAAATAAGGCTCTTCCTGCGGACCTGACACCATAAAATGTGTCACAAATCCATCCAGGCCTAGTTTCCATCCGCTCATTTGCTTTTTCCTCCTACAGCATCATTGACTCTACTTACGCTGATCAATTTTTGTTATTGACATCATAAAGACAAATTGCTTTTCTTGTATTACAGCTCCTTGGTACTACATTTATATCTTCTAATACAAGATTATCAATATGACGTGCCCAGATGCCATATGCATCTACATCACCATGTGCATTGCTCTCTGGATAATCCTCCAAAAATTCATCAAACGTCTTAGGGATCTCAACAATTTCCTCATTATCCCTATATACAACATGATAACTGCTTACAGTAATATTTTCAAGTGGTCTGCGAACAACACTTCCATCCTTTCTAGTTGTTTCATATCCAGTTAAAATTGCCGGAACTTCTGCGTTGTCTGCATGAATATTTTCAATGCGGATATTTTTAATGCTGCCGCCCCAGTAGCGATTTTCTCCCACTTTGTCTGTATATGGCTCATTATAACGATTTCTCTTATTTAAACAAATATAAAGAGGACAAATAATCTTATCCATCGTAATATTTCTAATAATTACATCAGAAAGATTCGTTCCATCACATGACTCAAGTGAAATTCCAGAAACAGAACCAGGATAAATATCAGGCATGCAAAACGTACAGTTTTCTACAAGGATATCACTAATATCATTTGCTGTTTCAGTTCCAATTTTGAATGCGTTCATAACTGTAACAACAGTACATCTTTTTACATGTACATGCGTCATGGCACGTCCAGTACGAATTGGATTTTTAATTACAATTCCATCATCTGCACAGGAGATAAAACAATGATCTACTAATACATTGTCACTTGCGTTAATATCCACTCCGTCAGAATTTGCTACATGACGATTATCATCAATTACCATATTCTTAACTATGATATTTTCACAGCACTCAATATGAAGTGTCCAGCTCATTGAATCATATAAGATAATATTGTCAAGCGTAACATTTTTACTGTCCTGTACCCATACAAGTGCTGCCGGACGATTTAAATTTGGTTTGCCCTCACCATATTTATCTTCTGAATAACGTATTCTCTGTCTATAATAATAACGGAGCGTTCCAGGAATAGTATTAATTTCTTTTGCCTGATCACGTCTTGGCAAACGGCTTGTCTCAAATGGAACAAGTGCTGGAAGCTCTCTTGGTTCGTATACATACCACTCACCGCTTCCGTTAATACGACCTCCGCCTGTGATAGTCACATCCTCTGCATTCTTTACACGCACAAAGGCGCCCTCACTCGACTCGCCCTTTCTGTCATCTATCTGTTCTTTTTCTTTTGCAAGCAAAAGATCTACATTTCTGGACGCTTTGATTTCAGAATCTGCCGCAATAAACAGTGTTGTGTGAGACGGAATATACACAGTGCCCATGCAATATGATCCCCCCGCAACAAGAATCACACCGCCGCCTTCTTTCTCACATGCTGCTGCAGCTTTTAAGAAAGCTTCGGTATTTAAAAGATTTTTTTCTGGTCTTGCGCCAAAATCGCGAATATCGAAAACCTTTTTTCCTTCTGGAAGCTTTTGATTTTTATCGATAAATTCATCATATGGAAGTGCTTCATAATAATCACCAGGATAGATATTTCCTAATTCTGGGTAAGTGGGTGTATCATATGTATTATACATAACAGTGAATCCTTTCCAAAAAAGGCCGACAATTCGTACTACCACAAATTGTCGGCCTGTCTTTTTTTTAACCCTTTACCGCACCGGCTGTCAGACCGCCCATGAAGAAACGGCTAAAGCAACAGTAAACAATCAAAATCGGGACAATTGAAATTGTCGCACCTGCAAACATGATGTTCCATGCTGCAGTACCGTCTCCGGCATTCTTTAACATATTAACACCTACTGTCAGAGGACGAAGCTTATCATTAGTCATTGTAAATACAAGAGGAAGAATGTACTCGTTCCATCCCTGTCTGAAGGATAAAAGTGCAATTGTTGCCAAAATCGGCTTTAACATTGGAAGGATAATCTGATAATAAATTCTAAAGAATCCACATCCATCCATCTTTGCCGCCTCGTCAAGCTCCTTAGGAACAGAATTAACAAATCCACGACATAAGAAGATGAAAGTTGCCTGGCCACCGCCTGCTGAGATAATAGCAACAGCTAACAGGCTCTTATTCATCTTCAGCTTAACAGCCAGCTCAAATAAAGGACGAAGGGAAACAGAACCAACGTTGATGAACATGAATGCTACGAAAAGCATATACAGAAGTTCCTTACCCTTAAAATTCTTTCTTGCAAATACGTATCCTGCCATGCTGGCATTGATTAACGAAATAAGCATAACAGCTAAACTTAAGAACACACTGTTCATTGTATAAGTTGCAAAATTTGCCTGCTTCCATGCCTGAACATAATTATCAAACACCCACTTTTGTGGCAAGATGCTAGAACCGCCGACAAGCAGCTCCTTGTTGTCCTTAAAGGAACCAAAGATAACATAGCATACAGGAAAGATTGTGATGACCGCCACGAATGCCAAAAACAGCCAGATGATCAGACGGACGATCTTCGTTTTTGTTGAATATACTGCATGAGTTTTTTCCATCGTATCTCCTCCTAATTTATACTACATCGTCAAGTTTCTTGGAAACAAACAGATAAATACCAGTTACAATACCTACGATTACTGCTGCAACAACACTAAGCAGTGCTCCATAACCGATCTGTGGCTGGCTTGTGCTTCCTGCAGATCCAAAGATAATATTGTAAATGTATAAGAACATTACCATAGAACGGTTGCCAGGTCCTCCATTTGTCAGAACCATGATTGCCTCGTAATCCTTAAATGCTCCAGTGATCGCAAGCATTAAAACAACCTTTAATACCGGTGCCAGCATTGGAAGTGTAATGCGGAAGAAGGTCTGCACGCCAGTTGCACCATCGATCTTTGCACTCTCGTAAACATCCTCAGAAATACCAGTCATACCAGTGATAAAATACAGCATATAGTTACCAAAACCACCCCAAATTGCAAGGATCGTAACGGCTACCATAACAACACTCGGACTGTTCAACCACTTTATCGGAGAATCAATCATATGCATGTTCTGAAGCATAGAGTTTAAAATACCATTCTTTGTTGCAAAGATAAATCCAAAAATCATACCTGCAATAGATGTACTGATGATAGTCGGCATGAAATAGATTCCTCTAAATACTGAAGAACCTCTTAATTTCTGGTTTAATAAAACTGCCATCAACAGAGCTAACGGAATGATGAAAATCAGCTTATAGAATGCATATTCAAATGTATGCATAACACTATTCCAGAAAACCTTATCATTCAGCATACGCTCAAAGTTTTTCCATCCGGTAAATGTAGACTTGAAACCATTGTAGTCACATGCTACATAGCGGAAAATCCAGATAAACGGATAGATAGAACACAGGCAAAGAAAAAATACTGCCGGTGCCAGCATAAGTGCTGCTGAAAAACTTCCACTACTTTTCGCTTTCTGGAACTTTTGTGAAAAAGTCATTTTTTTCTGGCTCATAAAATCCTCCTTTTTTTCTTAGTTCACATTTTTTACATCCCGTGAATAGATGCGATAAGAAAGGGAAAGCCGTCTCCTTATTTTTTTCGGAAACAGCCTTCCCATTTTATTCAGATGCCACTATAGGCTGTCTGTTTCTTATTTGTCAAGATAGGTTGCAGTTCCATCACTTGGATGAAGCGGATCATAATCCTCAATTACAAGTCTCTTAACGCTGCCAGACTCGATATCTGCATCATATGCCTCATTGTAACGGGTATTCAGATCTTCGATTGCATCGTCAACATCAACATAACCCATGATTGCATTCCACATAACAGTTCTGTAATCATCACCTGTCAGGTTAATTGTCGGTACTGCCGGGTATACAGACTCATAGTCAAGTAAAGAGAAATCTGCCAGACGGCCGATCTTAGACTTATCGATCTTCTCATCCATATAAGAAGTAATCGGCAGACAGTAACCATTCTCTAAGTATCCCTTTAAAAATTCCTCAGACTGGAAGTACTGAATTACCTTCCAAGCCTCATCTGGATGCTCACTGGAAGACATGATTGCATAGCCCTTAGATGGTGTTGTCTGAAGTGCACCCTTGATCTCGCCGTCAAGAGACGGAACCTCTGCTACGCCCCACTCAAAGTCTTCGATTGGCAGCTGGCTGGTGAATACACCTGCCTCCTGAGAAGCGTTGCCCCACAGTGCAAACTCGCCTTCTGCAAATAATGCTCTCATGTTATCAACGCCCTGCTGATCCGGGTAAGCAATCTCCTCATCGATAAATCTCTTGCCCTTCTCAAGGATTTCCTTGTAGCCGCTGAAATCAAACTTGCCATTTACATAGTCATAGTAATAAATACCAGATACCTGAGCCATCATCTCAAGCTGACGCTCAAATGGAGAAGATGAAGTAAATCCGATTCCATAATACTCGCCATTTCCATCCTCAGTGATCTTCTTTGCCATATCAATGTACTCGTCAAGTGTCTTCGGAATTTCTGTATATCCGCTCTTCTCTAACAGATCCTTATTGTACTCAATACGAACACCAGATCTCATACCAGAATATACCCAGTACAGATTGCCATCCATGTAGTTTAAGCCCTCATATGCATGCTCATATGGCTCGTTAACCTTCTGGTACTCCTCATCTGCATCAATGTAATCGTTTAACGGAACAAGCATATCGTTATCTACGAAATTCTTTAATGTTACGCTCTGTCCGATGATATCCGGTGCTGTACCGCCTGTGTAAGCAAGAGAAATCATATTCTCATAATCATCTGTGATGATCTGCATATCAATGTAGATATTGTCTGTATTCTCCTTGTTGTACTTTTCTACCATCTCAGTCATGTACTCGCTGTCATGGCGGTCATTTACCCAGTAAGTGATGGTAGTTACATCATCTGCCATTGCCGGAACTACGCCGATTGTACCCATTGCCATTGCTGCACAAAGTGCAAGACTCATACCTCTTCTTTTCATTAGAAAGTCCTCCTTAAATTCCTTTACAGCTTATCCAGTTTCACAATAAAACTCGGATTGCTGTTTGCTATGGTTATGTTTTATCATGAATTATAACAATTTTCAACGTCATTTTTCATGTATTATGTAACACTTTCCATCATGTGACATTTTTCAATTATTCATATTGTTATATGGCACCCATGATTTGACTTACGTTTAAACGTTGCTTTTCTGCTTTATTCATGTTAAAATAACATCAGTATGTGTGCGTAACAAACATAAAGTACCAAAAATTTCAAAATAAGGAGGAACTTTCATGGAATCCATTTCTATCCGGGTTCTGCTTGCTGATGATGAGGCTGCCATTCGAAACGGGCTCCAAAATGCCATTCCCTGGGAGCAATATCATGCTAAGGTAGTAGCTGTTGCTTCTAACGGCCAGGAGGCACTTGATTTAATCAGAAGCTATCTCCCGGATCTTGTTATAATTGATATTAAAATGCCTCAAATTGATGGACTTGAGGTAATCCGCCAAACTAAAGCTGCAGGAATCACCTGTCGTTTTTTAATTTTAAGCGGATACGACGATTTTTACCTTGCACAAAAAGCAATTCGCTATGGTGCAAACGGCTATTTTTTAAAACCGTTAAAGATTGAAGAATTTAAGGATGAGCTATCTCGTCAATATGCTGAGATTCTCTCAAATCATCATTCTTCTTCTGCTGCTAAAAATTTAGATGAATTAATGGAAAGTTCTAAAATTTTCTTTTTGAATCAGCTTTTATTAAATGAGATTCGCGATGACAGTGACATAAAACGGCGCTGCACGATGCTTTCTCTTACGCTGTTTGATAATCCGTATCGCGTTATTGTCTGTTCAGCAGCAACCTCAAGTGACAAGCTCTTGCATGCGCTTAAACTGGCAAAGCCTCTATTTATCAGTGCTTTTTCTGACCAGTCTATTGAAGCCTGGATTCTTCGTGAAAAGCAGCTTGTACTTCTTATTTCTGAAGCTCAAAATAAGGAGCTTTGTGCAATCCGAGAACCTATTGCAAGCATACTTTGCCATTTAAAGCAGCAAACTGGTATCCGTTTTTATACTGCTATCAGTACACTTGCCGATCAGACTGAACAAGCTGCTGCCGCTTACACAGACGCACTTCGCGCATTATCTTATCACATATATGAACGTGAAAATGATGTATATGACGATACCATGGTCTGCCACCAAAAGCCTTCATTTTCTCCTTCATCAATTGCATATGATCCAATGATTACCTGCATTGAGCACAATGATCCTGATGAAATAAAAAGATGTTGTGCCCAATTTGTACATTCGCTCTTTTTTACACAACTGCCTCCGCCTGATTTTATCCGCGGCATGTGTATTCACGTACTGACAAACATCCGTGTGCGCTTTCTTGCAAAACACACAGAACTTTCACCAGAAGAGCCTATACGCCCAGATGATGTGCTGTTATGTCACACAATCACAGAACTAATTGAATGGCTGACAGCTGGTTTTCTGTCGCTTTCAGAAAGCTATAAACGGCAAAAGAAATCCTCAGATCCTATTATTGAAACTGCCAAAGAATATATAAAAAACCATATCAGCAGTAATTTAAAAGCAAAGGATGTAGCTGCCACTGTCAACTTAAGTGAATCTTATTTTACGATTTACTTTAAAACAAAAACCGGACAAAATTTCCGTGATTACGTACTGAATGCCCGAACAGATCTTGCCAAAAAGCTTCTTTTAGAGCAGCGGCTTAGTATCAGCGAAATTGCCTATGCGACCGGCTATCAAGACTACCGCTCTTTCTCAAGAGCTTTTAAAAATGTCACTGGAATTTCTCCTTCTGACTATCAAAACCGATAGTACAGACCACAATACAACATTTTTATATGACGATGAAACAATTGAAAAAATTTATTGATCATTTTCGGCCCTCACGCCATATCATGATAAAAAGTTGGTTTGCCACTACATTTATTGTTGTGGCAAGCCTGCTTTTCATCAGCCTGGGGTCACAAATCTTTTTACGAAATTACTTTTTATCACACGCACTGACACGTGCTGAAAATAACACAGCCAGCACGGCGCAGGCATTTGAAGGTGCACTTTCTTCTATCACAACGAGATTTGTTGATATTTGCGGAACAACTGAATTTAAGAACAAGTTTTCACGAATACGCCGCTGCAAAAATGAAGATTACACTAAACTTAACAGTGATCTTCAGGATACACTTCATGATCTGTATGTATCATATTCATTTATTCGTTCTGCCTTAATTACAAGCAAAACAGGAATGGTTTATCACCGCTTTAGTGAAAAGCTTTTTACAACTACTGACTATACACTTGGAAATCAAGCTGAATCCATATGCGGTATAACTATACTTCCTGCGCAGACGAGCCCTTTTTTAGATCAGCAGACTGTAATTCCTATTGCCATTCCTCTCACTTATATGGAAAATACGACCATTGTGATTGTAGCAGACAGCGTTGAATCGTCTGATGCCATTTTATTTCTCTTACTTGATGCGGAAATGGTTCGCGATTTTCTTCACACCTATAGTAATCGAAGCTTAGAAGGATCTTACTATCTGCTTGACTCTGGTAATCTTATCGCAGATGCCTCAAGAACTAATACAAAATTGCCTGACAGTGATGTATTTCGTCCTCTGCCAAATCGCAAGGATGCCCTTACAATTAAGCAAAAAGATGCTTATCTGATTTTAAACCGAATTGGAAACAGATCGCTGTGTCTGGCCAATTTAATTTCAATGGATCAGTTGCTGTCATCACTTCACACTATTCAGTCTTATCTGTATCTTGCTATTTTAGTTGTACTTTTGACAATCACTGTTGGTACACTGATTGCCTCCAATCTGATTACCAGATCACTCTCAAAATTGATCAGTGCTGTGTCTGCTATTGAAAATCAGACTTATGATTCAAGTCAGATTTTAACCCAGTCAGATGAACTTGGTCAGCTAAGTAAATCGCTTGATTCCATGTATCAGACAATTCAGCAACAAATCGAACAGATTAAGCAGGAGCGTCAAGCCAAATACAATGCTGAGATACGACTTTTTTCAGAGCAGATCAATCCACATTTTCTATATAACACGCTTGAATATATCAATATGGAAGTCTACAGCAATCACACTAAAAATGCCTCCATGATGATTCAAAATTTAGCTGACTTTATGCGAATTGGTCTTAATTTTGGAGGCGAGCTGATTTCAATCTCAAAGGAACTTGCACACGTTCAGGCCTATGTCAATATCATGAATTACCGTTTTAGCCATAAGATATGCTTTACAAGCGACATTCCAAAGGAACTGCTCTCCTATGAAATATTAAAAATCATTCTTCAGCCGCTTGTTGAAAACTCTATTCGTCATGGTTTTGGACTTGACAACAGTTCTAGCTATCTCGATGTGCCATCCATAAAAATTGAAGTTTACCGTGATGATCCATGGCTATATCTTCGTGTGATTGACAATGGCGCAGGAATTGATATTGAAAGAGCGACACAAATTTTACACACAGGTACAGACGGACAAAAGCATGTTGGTCTTAATAATGTCTATCAAAGACTCGTATTTTTCTACGGAGAAACGGTCAAAATCACCTTTTCTTCTATTCCATATTATGAAAATATTGTACAGATCAGGATCCCCTTTATTTATCCGATTCCTGATTTTGAGGAGGAACATCATTGAAACAAAATAATACAAATAAAACCTTTAAAACTGAGCTTGAAAAATTAAAACAGATGAGCATTGAAGATCGTCTATGGTATATCTGGGAATATTATAAGCTCCAGATTTTTGCATTTTTTCTAGTCATATTTCTCTTATATGAAGCAGGCACATGCATTTACCGTAACCTTCAGGATACCATGCTTTACTGCGTAACAGTAAATGAAACAAGTCTTCTCTCCTCTGATTTTTCTGTTGTTCAAAAGGAATTTGAAGAAAAAAATGGCTTTGACAAAACTTGGAAGGAAAACACTATTTTTGACTGTTCTTTATCTGTTGATGACAGCAACAAAGAAGTTTATGACCAGTATTATAACACTGCATCAAACATTAAGTTAACCTCGCTTCTTGCAACCGATACGGTAGACGTTTTAATTACAGTTCCACAAATGTTTTCTTACTACACGGCACAAAATGCCTGCCTTGATCTTTCTTCTTTTCTTTCTGAAGATTTATATGAAAAACTTGAAAAGGAAAATCGTCTTTTAACAGCTGTTGATGGTGATGGAAATAAAATCTGTACTGGAATTTCACTAGATGACAGTTACCTTTCGTCTAAACTTCCTCTCTCAGACGAATCCTCTCTTTCTGTCTGCACTGACAAAAATCATCCAGATGTTATTCAGGATTTTATAACATATTGTATTTGGGGAAAATAATTATAAAATCTGTTGTATTTTCCCTGAAAAGTGTCCTGTCATTTGTCAATTTTCATGGTATACTTAACATAAAGGATTTTTATCCAGATTAAAATTTACAATTTACGGAGGTTTCACTATGTTTGTACACAACAATACGGTAACTGCTACGCCATGTGAGCCAGGCGTTTCACGCAAGGTAATGGCTTATAACGATCAGGTTATGATGTGCGAGATTACATTTGAAAAGGGAGCAAAGGGCAATTTCCACACTCATCCACACGTTCAGACTACTTACATCGTAAAGGGAAGTTTCGCCTTCACAATTGATGGAGAAACTCAGGTGGTAAACGCAGGTGACAGCATTTTAATGCCGTCCAATAGTCTTCACGGATGTGAATGTCTTGAGGCTGGTGTTCTGTGTGATGTTTTTACACCAATGCGTGAGGATTTCATCAAGAAATAAGGATCAATTTTTAATAAAGAGAAAGGATAACGCCATGAAAGAATATATTGAAAATGTTCTGGCTCCAAAGCTCCAGGGTGATGGCGGCTGGGTCGAGTTCGTCTCCTATGAAAATAAAAAACTGACTCTGATCTTCCGCGGCGAGTGTTCTAAATGTCTGATTTTAAACCGCTGCGTAGACTGGATTGCCCAGCAAATCAAAGAGGCAAAGGGTGAAACTGTTGAGATCACTGCTGTCCGCAAGAAGCCATTCTTCTGGGACAACGTGTGATGCCAGAGTCTCAAAGTCGCAAGCTGATCATGTTTGCATGAGGAAGTTTGTGACCTTGAGACCCGAATGTTTTTAGAATTGAGAGAGATGCGAAGTATCAAAGCATTCGTAGGCATCATAATTAATTATAATTAATTACATATATGAAAGGATTTTACTATGGCTCATGTAAAAGTTGTCCGCCGCAGTATGAGACCGGAGGAATGGACTGACCTTCGTTTTGTATGGCTGCAGCGCGGCATTTATGAAGAGAAATTTGAAATTACAGATCTTGAGATTCGCGATGCCAGACAGATTTCAGAAGATCAATACGAATATTATTCTGATGAATATCGTCCGTTAAAGAAAGACGACATGTATTTCACCCCAGATGGAACTGCCTTTATCCGCGGCCATGTGCAGATTCCAGCACATATGAAGGGAAAAAACATCTACTTTACACTTCATACAGCAGCTGAGATGATCGTTAAAATTAACGGAAAGTATGTTGGCGGCGTTGACCCGAACCGTGAACGCATCCTGCTTAATCCATATATTGATTCTGACGATCTTACAATTGAGATTGAAGCATATAACCGTTCTAAGCCGGATGACGAGAGAAACCCTGCTTCTCTTGCACATCGTGGCTGCCGCCAGATCTTCGAGGGAGCTTATCTTTCAACTATCCGCGATAATGTACAGTCTCTTGTTTATGACTATATCTTATTTATGGATATCGCTCACAGCGAGTATTTTAATGAAGACTACCGCAAATTTTTGTTCCGTGAACTGAGCAAGGCGCTTGACTTCATTGATTTTGACACCTATGAAGGCGTTGATCAGGCTGCTGAGTATGTAGAAAAGAATATCTACTCTAACACGGACTTCAAGGGCAGCGGTGATGTTGCTTTAGTTGGTCATTCTCATCTTGATATAGCTTATTATTGGCGTCGTATCCATGCTGTACATAAAAATGCAAGAACTATTCTTATTCAGCTTCGTCTTATGGATCAGTACCCTGAGTTTAAATATACACACACACAGGCATACACCTATGAAACACTGGAAAAGTATTATCCAGAACTGTTTGCTGAATTAAAGGAAAAGATTGCAGCTGGTCAGTTTGAACCTGTTGGTGCTATGTATGTTGAGCCTGACTGTAATATTCCGTCTGCTGAGAGTTTAATTCGTCAGTGTCTGTATGGACAGATGTACTTCAGAAAGGCATTTGGACGCACCATAGACAATGCATGGCTTCCAGATGTTTTTGGAAACAGCTGGATTCTTCCTCAGATCTTAAAAAAGAGTGGTGTTGATTACTTTGTTTCTAACAAGATGTCCACTTGGAACGATACAAACCGTTTCCCACACAACAACTTTATCTGGAAGGGTATCGACGGAAGCAGCGTATATGCCTGCGTTCCTCCGACACACTTTATTACCTGGAACATGCCAAGTCAGATTCAGGAAAACTGGGAAGCTTATCAGGATAAGGAAACTGGCGGTCAAACACTAAATATGTATGGCTACGGAGACGGTGGTTCTGGATGTACCGAGGAAATGCTTGAAATGATTCGTCGTTTTGACAAGGTTTCTGTTATGCCCAAAATCGAAGTCACTGGCGGTGACGCATTCCTTCATAAGAATTTAAAAGATAACACCAACTTAGCTACTTGGGATGGCGAGCTGTATCTTGAGATGCACCGTGGTACCTTCACTACAAAGTCTAATTTAAAGAAAGCAAACCGTACTCTTGAATTTAAGCTTCGTGAGACCGAGCTTCGCGCTGCTCTCGCATCCTTAACTGGCACTTCTTATCCATCTGAGGAACTTACAGAATGCTACAAGAAGTTCTTATTAAATCAGTTCCACGATATCCTGCCAGGTTCTCATATTCATCCAGTATATGAGGATGCAATGAATGATTATCGCAGCGTTTCCGAGCGTCTTGATGCAATGCTTGCTTTAACTGCTGGCAATGAATATTTCAACTCATTAAACTTCACTCGTTCTTCAATTACCTTCATTGAAGATGAAAACGGAGCTATTACTCGTCACGGTGTAAAGGGATTCTGGAGCATTCCTACACTTGCCGGTCTTAGTACTGGCACTGTCGCAGCTCTTCCATCCAAGGAAAACTGGCTGAGCACTGAATTTTGTGACAAGTGTGATTGTCTCGTTGTAGAAACTCCTTACTACCGCGCAAAGCTTTCAAGCGATGGAAGCTTTGTAAGTCTGTACGATAAAGAGCTTGACCGCGAATGGGTTAAGGAAGGCTGTGGCTTTAACAAACTTCATTTGTATGCCGATAACCCAGGTGTTTATGATGCATGGGATATCCTGCCAAATTATAAAGATGTTCAGGTCGCTTTAAACGTAGACAAGCCACTTGCTCTTGTATCTTCTGATGGTTCCTCTGCTGAATTTGCTGTTACTTTCACAACAGAAAAGAGTACCTGGAAGATGATTCTTCGCTTCTTTGCTGATTCTCGTGCAATCGAAGTTGAAAACGTCGTAGACTGGGATGAGAAGCATAAGCTCGTGAAAGTAAACTTTGGACCAGACGTTCTGACAAGAGAGCTCGTTTGTGATACAAGTGCCGGCTTTGTAAAACGTGATCTTACAAAGAACACCTCCTGGCAGCAGGCTCGCTTTGAGGTTTGCCATCATAAGTGGTGTGATATGTCTGAAAGCGGAAGCGGTATTGCAATCATTAACGAGGGCAAATATGGCGTTGGTCTTGAAAAAGATGAGATCTCCTTAAGTCTTCTTCGTGCAACTATCCGCCCTGATATCACATCTGATATCGGTCATCATGACTTCTGCTACACAATCCTTCCGCACAGCGGTGACGCTGTAGAGGCACAGGTAAATAAGACTGCTATGGAATATAATGTTCCTCTTTGCAAGTCAAATGTCACTGTTCCTGCTGCTCTTCGTGACACCTTAAACAACTGTGGACTTTATCTGCAGGCAATGAAGCGTTCTGAGGACGGACAGTATCTGATTCTTCGTCTGTCAGAGCAGGATGGACGCCGTGGAAAGATTGCTTTCCCATTTGAGGTACAGACTATGAATCTCATCGAGGATATCGAAGGCAGTACCAAGGTTGTCTCCTATCATCCATTTGAGCTTATTACTGTTGCAGTAAAGCCAGAGGATCTGTAAAGGTTAGCTTATCAACTATAATTGTTGCAAAGATTACAGTTTACGCATTATGTGACGAAGCCCTTCGGTGCAATGGTTTCGTCTTAGGGCATACTGCAAATATTTGTCTATAAAAAAGAGGCTGTGCACAAAAATGCGCAGTCTCTTTTTTTATAGACAAACAGTTTCATCCATGATACAATAATTATAAGAAAATAGTGCCTTTAGCGGCACGGAAAAGAGGTTTCTATGGACGATTCGATTAAAACCTATAAGTGTCCCAACTGTGGTGCAGCACTTACTTTCGACAGCAAAACCCAGAAACTACACTGTTCTCACTGTGACACCTCAATTGATGTTGAGGCAATGAAAGCTCTAAGCGACACACCTTCCAGTACTGATCAGGATAATGCACGCTGGAATACGTCTGACGCCGGATCTAACTGGTCATCTAGTGAGCAGCAAGGTATGCGCAGCTATCACTGCCCTACATGTGGTGCAGAACTTGTCACTGATGAGACAACAGCTGCTTCTACCTGTGCCTACTGTGGTTCTCCTGTCGTATTGTCTGACCATTTAAGTGGTGCTAAGCGCCCTAATTACGTGATTCCTTTTAAGGTCGACAAAAAAACAGCAAAAGAAACACTGAAAAACTTTTATAAGGGAAAGATTTTCCTTCCGCGTGCTTTTTCTGCTGAAAACCATCTTGAGGAAATCAGCGGTATTTACGTTCCTTTCTGGCTTTACAGCTGTGAATCCAATGGAAGCTTTTCCTTTGATGCGACACGCACACATCATTACACAGACGGTGATTATGATGTCACCGAAACAGAACATTATCTTGTTCTGCGTGATGGCGAAGCTCGTTTTAACAACATTCCTGTTGATGGCTCATCGAAGATGGATGATGCTTACATGGATGCAATTGAACCATTTGATTACAGCGCTATCACTGATTTTCATACTGATTATCTGCCAGGCTATGCAGCACAAACTTATGATGAGGATGCTACTGCATGCGCACCGCGCGCAACAGCTCGCGTAAAAAACACAACAATTGCAGCTATCCGCAGAACATGCGACTACACAACGCTTACACCGCGTACCAGCAAAATCAGCACCACACAAAACAGCGTTGACTATGCACTCCTTCCTGTCTGGATGCTGACAACTAACTGGCATGGCAAATCCTACCATTTTGCCATCAATGGACAAACCGGCAAGCTGATTGGTGATCTTCCGATTGATAAGGGACGCTTCTTTGGGCTTCTCGCCGGTATCACGATTCCGCTCGGCATTCTGCTGAAGCTGTTTATCTTTTAATTTGTCGTTGGACGTGAAAGGAGTGATCATATGAACACAATCTTACATAAAAAACACAGCAAGCGATCGTTATTTGCTGTACTGTGCACTTTCTTATTATGCATCAGCTTAACACTTCCTGTTCTTGCCAGTGCTAAGGTTGACCTTGCCAGCATTGAAGTTGCTAATAAATCTGAGATTTCAGGTGATGTCTATGATGGTGCCGGACTTCTCTCATCAGATCAAATCACTGCATTATCTAATAAATTGGCAGCAATTGAACAGCAGTATCAATGTGATGTTGTTGTCTTTACATTAAAAGATACAAATGGCTATGATGTGCGTAATTACGTTGAAGCAATCTATACGCAATGTGGTTACGGCTACGGAGACGGTCATGATGGTATTATCTTTGCAGTCAGTATGGCTGAGCGCGACTGGCAGCTTTTAACATACGGCTATGGATTAACCGCAGTCAGCAATGAATACGGTTTTGACTACATCTCCAGTCGTGTTACTTCGAAGCTTTCTGATGGTGATTACTATGATGCTTTTACCACTTTTGCTGATCTGAGCGAAGCCTTTTTAAAGGAAGCGCGTGAGGGAACACCTTACAGTGATGATAATCCGGCAAAACTTACCTTCTTATCTCGCGCTTTGCCATATCTGATGTCATTTGGCATTGCATTTATAGTTGCACTTATCATTTGTAGTGTAAAGGCTGCCTCTATGAAGACAGCTGTTAAGAAAACTAGCGCTGCAGATTATATGGAACCTGGAAGTTTTCATCTTACAAAGAAACGTGATTATTATCTTTATACCACTACGCAGCGTGTAAAGCGAGAGAAAAATGACAGCTCTTCTAGCAGTGGCAGCAGCGGCGGCGGAAGCACTGACAGCAACGGTTTTGGCGGTGGAGGTGGCAAATTCTAATCGAAAACTCCCGAGTAAGTTGCACATACAAAAAAGCAGGACCTGTATGGATATTTCCTCAGGTACCTGCTTTTTATATTAATTTTCTTCTGTATCCTCAAGCGGATCTTCTAACGGATCAATGTTCTCTGGAATGATTGTCTCTGCCATTTCAACATTCTTAGATTTTCTTCCCTGCTGTAGCTGCTGCTCCTCTAATAGAGCCTTCATCTTTGCCTTCTCCTGCTGTCTTTCTGACCAAGCTTCGAAATCATCAATACTATACTTTTGCTCATACTCCTCAAAGTAACGCTTATATTCAGTATTTCTCATCTCACGCACACTCTTTAAATACTCATGCGTATCAAAGTTTCTGGACTCAAGCTCAATCATCGCTACAGCAACATTGGAACAGTGATCTGATACTCTCTCAATGTTTGTCAACAAATCGTTAAATGCAAAGCCCTGGGAAATTCCACATTTTCCAGACTGCAAACGATCTACATGACGCATTTTTAGTTCATCACACAACATACCAATAAGCTCACGAAGCGGCTCGATTCTAGCTGCCATCTGTAAGTCATCACGGCTAAAAGCCTGAACTGTACTTGTAACAATCTCCTTCATTGCGGCAATTAGGACATTTAATTCATATCGCGCTTCATCTGAAAAGACAATCTTCTTATCATAAAGTTCCTTTGCAGTTCTGGCAACATTCAGTGCATGATCGCCCATACGCTCAAAGTCACTGATTGTATGCAAAAATTTGGATACCTGTTTAGTCTGATCTCCGCTTAATTCCTTTCCAGTCAGCTGCATCAAATATGTTCCAAGCTTATCCTCATACTTATCAATCAGCACTTCTTTTTCTTCAATCTTTTGATATTTCTCATCAGAATATTTTTTCAGAAGGCTCACTGATCTTGATAAATTCTTACGCGCCTTTCTCGCCATACCATTCATTGCAGTATGACTCTGTGCAATTGCGATTGCCGGATAATTTAAGAAACGTTCCTCAAGAAGATCAAAATCCTTTTGCTCATCAAGATCTTCCTCGTCATCCTTGATTAAAATGTAAACAAGCTTCTCAATGTATTTAATAAATGGTGACAAAATACAAATTGTTGCTGCACGGAAAACTGTATTCATCAGCGCAATATATACTGGCGTCATTACAACATTCATGAATTTAAAATGGAAAATTGCATTTAATGTGTAGAACACAATTGACCAGAACAGCATACCAAATAAATCGTTCAGCAAATAGATAAGAGCTGTACGTTTACCATTTTTATTTGTACCGATTGCAGACATTAAAACCGGACATGCTGCACCGACACCAATACCCATAACAATCGGAAGTGCTACTGCAAAGCTGATTCCTCCTGTTACAGACAGTGCCTGCAAAATACCAACTGATGCAGATGCACTCTGTAAAACTGCTGTGAAAAGAATACCAACTAAAATTCCAGCTGCCGGATTTGTAAACATTGTCAGCATGCTTCTAAATGTCTCACTATCCTTAAGTGGTGCTACAGCTCCACTCATTGTCTGCATACCAAACATTAAAATTGCAAAACCAAGCATAATCTCACCGACATGGCGATAGCTGTCCTTTTTCATAACCATACGGAAAATAATACCGATAATGGCAACAACTGCTGAAATAGTTGCTGTTGAAAGAAGCTGTGCAATGCCGCCTGATCCCTCAATATAGGACAGACAGAGGATCCAGCCAGTGACACTCGTTCCGATATTTGCGCCCATGATAATACCAATTGACTGCGCAACCTTCATCATACCAGAATTTACGAATCCGACAACCATAACTGTTGTCGCCGATGAAGACTGAATAATTGCCGTTACTGCTGTTCCAAGCAATATTCCCTTTAGAGGGGTACTGGTAAGCTTATACAAAATCAGCTCCAGCTTGTTGCCTGCCACCTTTTTCAGGCTATCGCCCATGACCGACATGCCATAAAGGAATAGCGCTACGCCACTTAACAGTGACAATATGGATGTTACTCCCATGTTTACCTCTCATTCTTTTGACTTAGCACATTTTGTGCCTAAGCCTCTGATTTACTTGTTCGACGATTTTTACATAAGTTTTACTTTCTTTTTACTCGCAGAACAATTCCAGTATATCAAGTATCTGTCGAAAATGGAACTAGCAAAATGACAAAAAATACAATATTTTGCTATTTATTTTGCAAAATATAAGAAATAGCTTCATCAATGTTATCACTCAGGCGATTATCTGACACACCAACCACATGAAACATACATGTATTTACCGGTAATAGCACCTTTTGTGCTGTACAAGATGCAACTGCATGTGCCATCTTTGGTGTTATCTCGCCAAGCAGTGCATCTGCTGCAATGATTCCAATTGGTCCTACTACAAAATCAGCTCCTGACGTATTGACAACTACTGGATTTTCTCCTGTCGCTGCCTTCACAGCACCTGCCTTCATCATTGCTGATGTTGCCATCGCATTTGTGCCAACTGCAATCAGTTCCTTTGGATCACCTCCAGACTTAATCCATTTGTCAATAAATGCACTTCCCATACGGCCACCCTGACCATCAATTACTACAATTTTCATATTCTTTCACCTGCCAAATTTTCTATCTATTCAAAAAATACGTTATAAGTATACCACAAATCATCCATTAACGCTCCACCTTTTTTATGCATATTCTAATCACAAACAGCTCTCTGAGGTTTTCCATGAACAATTTTTCTGTAAACAATTCTTTAGTAAAAAGCAAACTAAAAACAGGTCTTCTTCACCTCGTTATTCTTGCTTTCTCTATTTTGATCTGCTCCCTTATAGGCTGCTCTTCTTCAAAAAATAATTCTCATTCAACTGCATCATCAACTGAAAATAACAAGGAGCTTACTCCTGTAACATTAAATGAAGTTGCTCACTCTATCTTTTACGCACCGCAATATACTGCTATTGAACTTGGTTATTTTGAAGAGGAAGGTATTTTGCTGACACTCGACACCGGTTTTGGCGCTGATAAAACAATGACTGCTCTCATTTCCGGAAATGCTGATATCGGTTTTATGGGCAGTGAAGCCAGTATTTATACGTATAAAGAAGGTAATGAGGATTTTGCTATCAATTTTGCCCAGCTTACACAACGGGCTGGAAACTTTCTTGTCAGTCGAGAACAATATGATAGTTTTTCTTGGTCACAATTAAAGGGATCAACTGTAATTGGAGGCAGAAAAGGCGGTATGCCAGAGATGGTTTTTGAATATATCTTAAAGAAAAACGGATTAACTCCGCAAAAAGATGTGACGATAATACAAAATATTGATTTTGGTTCTACAGCTGCAGCTTTTTCGTCTGACATATCTCTAAGCGATTATACTGTCGAATTTGAACCACATGCAACGCTTCTTGAGCTGTCTGGTGATGGATATGTAGCGGCATCTCTAGGAGTTGATTCAGGGTACGTTCCATATACCGCCTACAGCGCCCGAAAAAGCTTTTTAAAGGCCCACCCTGATACAATACAGCATTTTACAAATGCTATTCAAAAAGGGCTTGAATATGTCAATTCTCACAGTGCAGCGGAGATTGCAAACGTCATTGCACCTCAATTTCCAGAAACAGATATCAAAACAATTACCATCATTGTAAATCGTTATCTTGAGCAGGATACTTGGAAAAATGATACCATATTCACGAAGGAAAGCTTTGATCTGCTTCAGGATATCCTGCTTGATGCTGGGGAGCTTGAACAAAAAGTGCCTTACGATGATCTCGTAACCACAACATACGCAAAAAATGCTGTCACAAAATTTGAATAGCATCATAAATAATTCTTAATAAATGGTGTCTTTCCTTTGCTTTACAATTTGATTAAAGTATGATATTTTATAAGTAACGCTAACAGAAAAGAGAAGCTTGTATGAAACGATTCAATATGCTGCACTGGGCAGCCTTTATATTAATTATCATTGCTCTACTCTGGCTGACCATCAGCTATTACTCACTGCGGGTTATTCCTTCCTATGCTTTTTTAGTTTTATTTGCCGGAGTTTTTTTATTAATTCTGGCAGAATACAGACGATCTAAAAAAAAGTAAGCACCATGGTGCTTACTTTTTTAATTACGATTTTCCCTCTTCGTCCAAATGAACTGTCGGAAGATTCCATCTTAGCTGTGCCGCTAATGCTCTAATTACAAGCACTGCAATTGCTCCCACTATCATAGATATATTTAGCGAAATGTTCAATTTTCTATAAAAAATAACGCAGATCACTGCACCAACAATACATGCTGTCGCATAAATATGCTTTTGAAAAATGTATGGAATTGACTCTGACATCATATCTCTTAGCAATCCACCTCCAACACCAGTAATGGTACCGACAAACACAAGCAGGAAGTTGCCTGCATCAGGCCTCGTTGCCAGCGCCACCTCAATACCAATTACAGTAAAAATTGCAAGACCTAGCGTATCCATTACAAAAAGTACAAGACTATACATCTCGCGAAAACCTACATGTGTCTGCTTTTTCTTATTTGCATAATGAATTACTATAAATGTGAGAATAGCTGTGACTGCCGCTATTAAAACATCTGTCGAATTGGTAAACATTCTCGGTGGATTTATTCCCAGTACAATATCTCTTGTCATGCCGCCTCCAGTGGCTGTGACAACTCCAAGCACGCAAACACCAAACAAATCCATTTTCTTTCGTATGCCAACCATCGCACCTGAGATTGAAAATGCGATAGTTCCAACCACATCCAAAATCCAAATAAATACATCCATATTCTTTTTCCCCTTAATAAAAAAACTCTCTGGCAAACCGTCAGGGAGCTTCGTAAAGATAAGCGCGAGACGGGATTCGAACCCGCGGCCCTCGCCTTGGGAAGGCGATGCTCCACCACTGAGCCACTCGCGCATTCTAAAATGCAAAAAACAATGCCCTGACCTAAAACTAATCAGAAGCATCATCCTCGCAATCATTTATTTCAATTCCATATACCTTCAAAACTGCACACAAACTTTTCATCTCAAACCTATTACCATTTCCTACCCTGACCTTTTGGTCAAGCCCTCGACCGATTAGTAGCAGTCAGCTCCATGCCTTACAGCACTTCCACCCCTGCCCTATCAACCTCGTCGTCTTCAAGGGGTCTTACTCTTACGATGGGATATCTCATCTTGAGGGGGGCTTCACGCTTAGATGCCTTCAGCGTTTAT
>ENA-ORTN01000388-ORTN01000388.1-human-gut-metagenome-genome-assembly--contig:-NODE-388-length-50432-cov-5.794093_pt1 | contig 50432 bp, 64 predicted proteins | sample MGYA00242070_ERZ509189 | MGnify/ENA primary metagenome ERZ509189 (study PRJEB26280, sample SAMEA2338821) | human gut metagenome | biome: human gut; feature: human-associated habitat; material: faeces...
ATCATCAAGCCATATTGCTCACCATGATAGACGCGTTGATTCACATGACACTAGAGGTAGACTTGGGTATTTACATAAGTGATCTGTATGTTACAAGTCGCCTTGGAAAGATTAGAGAAATGGCTAATTCCGATTGGTTGGACACGAAAGGAAAACCAATCGCGAACAGAGAGGAATGGAGGAAACTGTTTAAAGCTGTAAAGCAGCTTCCAGATGCACACAAAATCTCCGCAAAAACAGAGAAACACAGTTATTCCACATGGTTGCGGGAGGAGATGAAACACGATGAGTGCAAAAGAATACTGGGGCAAGGGCTGGAGCCTGCGTCCAGAACACGATACAGCAACAATGGAATGTCTGGGTACCATTATTAAGAGTGGCATCCGGTTTACATACTACAAAGACGAAAAAGGAGGAATCTGGTTTGATGATGAACCCGAAGGAGGAAAACCTGAATGGATGCGAAGAGCAGACAAGGAACGAAGACGAAGGCATAGACAGCATTCTTGAAGCCTTTGAGACATACGTGTGTGACGAACTGTGCTGTCATCGTACTGAGAATCTGACACAAGAAGAGATGGACTGGTACTGCAACCACTGTGGAACACAGCAGTATACGGATAAAATCCGCGAAGAATATGAAAAAATCAATAAGTTTGATAAAAGCCAGGCGGGACAGCTTATGGATAAATATCGAAAGATCACACTCTGCAAAGACTGCAGGTATTGTGGAGGAATAAATAAGCCTCATTGCGTAGGGAAAATGTCCGGAATTGCCGGAACTTTGACAGAAGGTGACGGATGCAGCAGAGGAGAGGAAAGATAAGGAGGATATCATGAGAACAATAGCAATCATCAATTTAAAGGGCGGTGTGGCCAAGACCACATCAAGCATTAACATCGCATACATACTGATGCGGAAAGGATACAAGGTGCTTCTGGTTGATAATGACAAGCAGGGGGACTGTTCACGTGGAATGAACCGCCGTACCCAGGATGGGGAAGGGATTGACCGAATCATGGTAGACCGGCATCCGGATATGGAAAAGCTGATCAACAAGACTGACTATCTGCACCTGGATATCATCACAGCAAACCTCGGTCTCCTGACTGCAAACATGGAAGTGACCATGGACCGTGTACGCCCACAGCAGAACCGGCTGAGAAAGGCGCTGCAGCAGGTAGCCGATAATTACGATTTCTGCGTGATCGATAATGCTCCGGATATCAATGTGTCGGTGATAAACGCCCTGACTGCCGCAGACGATGTCCTGATCCCGGTGGAAGTAGACGATAACACGCTGGAAGGAATGAACGAGCTTCTGGATCAGATCGATGATGTAAAAGAAGAATTGAATCCGGATCTGAAGAACGTGCGCTGCTTTATAACAAAATACCAGAAAATCAACCAGGCACATTTGCAGGGAGCAGAAATCATCGAAGAAAAGTATCCGGCAATGAAAACAAAGGTTCGTTTCTCAGGAGTGGTAGCAAGGAGTACGTTTGTGCGTATGCCGGTAGCATTACACAGCCCACGATCGGCAGCGGCAGAAGACTACGAAACATTAGTGGACGAGTATTTAAACATGATCGGAGATGAAGATAATGGCAAAATTTGACTTAAAAGGGCTGCTCAATGACAGATCAGTTCCGGATCGGCAGCAGGATCAGAAAATCGTATACCGGAATCCGGAAGATCTGATCCCTTCGGAGGACAATTTTTACAACACAGAAAAGCTCGAAATGCTGAAACAGTCCATCGAACTCTTAGGAATCCTCCAGCCGCTCCTGATCGAAAACCGGGACGGAAAAGACTATGTAATAGCCGGACACTGCCGCCGGAAGTGTTGTATTGATCTGATCCAGGAAGGAAACGACAAATTCAGCCGGATTCCCTGCATATACAAGTCATCATCCGAACTGGAACAGGATGCGAGCCAGGGGGACGAAATAGTGCGTCAGATCATGCTTATTCAAGCGAATGTATATCGTGAAAAAACTGACTGGGAAAAAATGACAGAAGTTTTGACAATGGAAAACTTACTGACAGAGCTTAGAAAAAAAGTCCCCATGCAAGGAAGAAGCAGAAAAATATTAAAGGATATAAGCAAAACATCTGCCGGGCAGTTAGGACGATATCACACGATCAGCAGACACCTGTGCGAACAGCTGATGGCAGAATTCAAGGAAGACAGAATCAAGATATCCGTAGCCTACGAAGCGGCAAGGCTTAGTGAGGAATACCAGAAGCAGGCTTGTGAGATGTACGCAGAAACTGGGGTTCTGACATTGAGTGATATTGAAGGCCTGTACCGGCAGCAGGAAGCAGAGAAAGGTATCCCTGGACAGATGACCATTGAAACGGCAACCGGTCAGAATCGGCCTCCGGAAGATGATACAGAGATCCCGGCAGAAACACAGATTGAGCGTTTCTACGAGAGTACAAACAAGAACATGAAGAACTACATCGTTCAGGAAGATAAGAATATGACCATATTCATGCTCTCAAATCTGTACGGAACAGCACGTGTCCGAAACGGACACCTCAACTATCAGGGTACAACCGCCGGAATCACCTTCAATCCCGGAGGGGTATTTGAACACGAACTGTCCTGGCAGTCCCTGGCCAAGATCCTGATTAGCAAATACGGTCACAAGAAACCGGTCAAGATGGTATCTATAGATGCACCAGAGAAGCCGAAAAAGAAAGATAACGAAATGCCTGGTCCGGCAAAATGTATCACCGGAAAGAGCAAATCAGGAATATGTGGGGCAGCAGCTTATTGCGACACAGAATACAAATGCTGCGCTCAGTGTCCGGATGATTGTAACGGCCGTTGTGGATGGCTGGAAGAACGCTGCCAGCCGGCAGCAGAAACGCCGAACGAAAAGCAGCACGATTTTGTTGAAGATACCAAAATCGTAGACCATCCCGGTGAAGTCACCGCATTGCCGATTATGAAGAACAATGACCAGAGAAAAGAATGGTTGAGAAATTACAAAGTCTGGGGTCTTTGGTACGAAGATAAAAACATCGGTGTTAAGTACTACAAGTACGATTTCGAAAACGGTGCCCGTCTGATCGCTGAAGAATATGCACCAGATCCAGTCGACCGAAACAGCTGGTGGGTATCAAGATCAGAAACTTATTATATGCACCTTGTCGGAGGCCCGGAGCCAGAGCGTGGAGTACCGAAATGGACATATCATACACGATACAACAAATTTCCAAATTCAGAAACAGAGTTAGTTGAATTCTTGAAGGAATTACAGAAATAAGGGTATTTTCGAAAATCCGATTAACATATACGACCTGCCGCATGAGCCTGTCAGAAATGCGGCAGGGGAAAGGAGAGTGTCCGAATCGGACACATGCAAAATGAACTACGATAATTTGAAATTCCCAAAACAGGGGAAGAAAAAAAGAAAAAAACCCAAACTGGGGAAGTATCCATGCGAAAGACAGAAGGAGAGCATTATTCCAGGAGACAAAAAAGGCAGATGTTACATATGCGGAAGTCATGTGAATATACAGAACCACCACATATTTTTCGGAAATGGAAACAGAAAGAACTCAGACCACTGTGGTCTTACCGTTCATTTATGCCTGGAGCACCACAAAGAAGGCAGGATATCAGCTCATAAATACAGAGAAGTCAACTATGCGCTAAAACGGATCGCTCAGAGAACGTTTGAGAGCAAGATTGGCAGCAGGGAAGATTTCATGCGAATATTCGGAGAAAACTGCCTGGAGGAAGAATATGAAAAGAAGAACGAATCTGTATAAGGTCGTAGACCAGAGCGGAAAACCGATCTTTGAGGACCTTCTGACAGCCAAACAAGTCACAGAGAAGATTGGCTGTACAAGTGCCAACGTTGGCCAGGCAGCAGCTAATTTCGCCCTTGTAGGCAAGAAATACCGGATCATTCCGGAAGATATCAAACTAAGTAAAGCCCTAGATGCTGACTTACTCATGGAATGGGACTGGACACGAACACGGCTTTTAAGGGCAGCAGGGAGGTAAGCGTGAACAAGAGACAGAAAAAGAAGTTATTTAAAAAAAGATCAGCCTTCTACCCGAATGGTGGCCCGGACGTATTTTTATTCCAGGTTTTTACCGGTGTTGGAATGACAAAGAAGAAGTGGGAGAGACTGGATAAGATGCTGGAAGACCTGTTTGAGGACATGGAATATGATCAAAACACTAGAAATGTAGAGAATTTCAACCGAATCATGGCAGAAAGGAGAAAATGATGGAGGATACATGTAAAACCTGTATCAACAACGACGATGGCCTCTGTGATCGCAAAGGAATCCTTGTAGAAGACGAAGATTCCTGTGAACATCACTGGCCAGCAGGGAAAAAGGTCAAAATAAAAAAACATGAGAAGAAACTGGATATTACACCAGAGCTGGCTATAGCAGCCTATAACACACTGATCCAGTTTTGCAGAAGCCAGCCGGCCAGTGAAGATGGAACCTGCAGCAGCTGCATCCTGTATCAGCACTGCCCTGGCGCATCAGATCTTCTCCCGGAAGACTGGAAGGAGATACATTATCCGTTTTTGACAGGAAACACACTGCATTACATAAAGGCCGGTAAGGTCAAGCAGATTGTATTTGCCAGACGTGAAGATGCAGAGGAAGGAATCGGTGAAATGGAGGAAAAACGTGGATAAAAAAGAAGCAATAAAAGAGTTAAAATTTGAAAAAAATATTTCTGCAGGTGTTATGGAACAGCTTGGTACCACGAAAGCACTTAGAGAAATTGTTGCCATACAACAGAAAAAGAGAACTCAGACATATGATACAGCTATTGAAGCGTTGGAAAAGCAGATTCCTATAAAAATGAAGGATATGAGGGCGGTTAATGATTTTTCAGGAAGATATTACACGTGCATAGGCACATGTCCTATATGTGGAGAAGAAAACATTTATCGAAATAGTAATTATTGCCATAAATGCGGTCAAGCACTTGACTGGGAGGAGGTGAACAACAATGAGTTATAAAAACAACGAAGGTTACCCAGCACCAACAGAAGGAGAAGCAATCCGGAGGGCCAGCCGGATGCCGACACACGTCTATAACGACTATTGCCTACTCAACAATATAGCTGGTCGTTTAGGATTAGAGGTGGCAGTGATAAGAGAAAAGAAAACAGGAAAAGAATGGCCACAGAGGAGGTGAGAACGATGTGGGTAATTTTTCTTGGTTCCGGCATGGTGTTCGGAGCCGCAGCCCTGGTGTTAGCCTGGATAGGAAGTAAAGTAATCCTGTCGATCAGGCGGCAGCAGAAGAAGTTTGAAATTGAAGATGAAACTTACAACAAAGTAAAGAAAGCAATCAAAGAAAAGGAGATCGAAAATGAAGAGTAAAGTTATTATCGGAATCGTGGTAGCAGCAGTTCTTGGTGGAGGATACACAGTATCAAGAATGGATTTTATCGGCACAGGCAAAGTCGGCATTGTTTATAACTATAAAGACGGAGTACAGGATAAAGTGCTGACTCCAGGAATGCACTTTATTGCACCAATGAACAAAGTAAAGGAATTTAGTACCAGCAATGAGATCCTTGTTCTTACAAAGGACAAGAGGGATGGCAGTAAAGAAGATGATTCCTTTAAAGTAGCAACATCGGACGATGCCAGCATTGCAGTATCTTTCCAGATGAGTTACCGGTACGATCCAGATACAGTGATTGATACATACAAGCGATTCAAAGGAATGGACGGAGAAGATATTATCGAAAACCGTGTCAAAACTGTTTTGAAGTCAAAGATTTCTGAGGTTACAACCGATTATTCCATGATGGACATCTATTCCGGAAACAGATCCGAACTGAATAATGCCATTACAGAGTATCTCAACAAAGATTTTCACAAAAAATATGGCATTGAAGTCCTGGATGCCTCTATCGTAGACGTTCATCCGGACAAAAAGCTGAAACAGGCTATTGATAACAGAGTGACAGCTTTACAGGAAAAACAGCAGGCTCAGGCAGAACAGGAAAAGGTTAAAGTCCAGAAAGAAACAGAAAAGCTCCAGGCTGAAGCGGATGCCCAGATTGAACTGACCAAGGCCGAAGCAGATGCAAAGAAAGCCAAGGTCAAGGCTGCAGCTGAAGCTGAGAACACAAAGATTAAGGCAAAAGCACAGGCAGAGGCGAACAAAGAACTCAGTGCATCCATCACGGACGAGCTGATTAAGATGAAGGAGGCAGAAGCTCACTACAAAAATGGCTGGGTTACAGTCCAGGGAGCGGATGCCGTGATCGCGGATAAATAAAAGAAATGCAGAGAAAGCCGGGAGCATCCACGTTCCCGGCTAAAAGCATCAGAAAGGGGGAGGATACCGATGGACAAGATCAAGATCACCAGGAAGCTCCTGGATAATTACAGAAAATTAAAGAGGGAAATACCGATTCTTGGCCTGGAATTAGATGAAATGGAGAATGGGGAGGCTGGGCTGGGGAACAGTGTGATATTAGACGGTAGAACAGGAATCAACAGACCTCAAAGTGTAGTTGGATTTGATCAGGAGCGATATGATAGAAGAAAGAGAACCTATGAGCATAAAAATGAGCAGGTGGCAGCAGTAGACAACTGGATTCAGAACATTGAAGATGGTCAGACCAGATATGTATTCAAAGCGTTTTATCAGCAGGGGTTGACCTGGGAGAAGATAGCAGAAAAGACAGGATATTCACGGAGCCCGGATTATCCAAGACTTTATATCAGGGATACATATTTGAAAAAATGTGAAATCAAGTAAAAAATATCGTTTATATCGGAAATATCGTTATACAATACAATAGAAGCCAAAGGCACAAGAGGCCGGCGGCTTTCAAAGAACCACCAGAAATCCGCACCTGGTGGTTCTCTTGGAACGTAGCTCAGTAGGAAGAGCAGCTGGCTTATATCCAGCGTTGTCGGTGGTTCAAATCCACCCGTTCCAATCAGGTGCAGCCCACACCTGCATGATAATACTCCGATCATATCACAAGACACAAGAAGGCATCTGGCAGCAGCTGGGTGTCTTTTTGCATGCAATTTTTCGTACAGCGTGCACAACGCTGGGCACATATTTATTATAATTTCGAAAGAAGGTGAGCTTGAGTGACAAAAAAACAGAAGAGATTTGTAGAAGAGTACTTAATTGACCTGAATGCTACTCAGGCCGCCATAAGAGCTGGATACAAGGCAAAAAATGCTCAGAGAGCTTCTGAGATAGGCCACGAATTACTCCAGAAAACCCAAGTTTCAGAAGCAATTTCAGAAGCGATCGCAGAAAGATCTAAGAGGACTGGAATCAATGCAGATCGCGTGCTTCTGGAGTTGGCTAGAATTGCGTTTGTAAATGCAGATGATGTGATCGATACAAAAGATGCAACGTTAAAAGAAGATGCTTCCAGAGATGACCTGGCAGCAATACAGGCTGTGAAAGTAAAAACATTTGGAGAAATGGGCGTGGAAAGAGAAATCAAGCTAGCTGATAAGTTGAAAGCCTTGGAAATGCTCGGGCGCCATCTGGCTATGTGGAATGATAAACTTCAGATTGCCGGAATGAAAGAAGAAAAGTCCAAACTTGACAGCCTACTCAAACAGATCAGTGGAGACGGATAATGAGCAATATGGATCTCGTGTTATCTCCGAAATACAAAGCTTTTCTAAAATGCCATGCTCCCGTAGAGTTCTTGGAGGGCACTACAGCCGCAGGTAAAACCACAGTTGGGCTTTTTAAGTTTATGCTGAAGGTAGCTCAGAGCCCTAAGAAACTCCACATCATAGCTGCGGACGATACCGGAACAGCAGAGAAAAATATTATAAATAAAGATTTGGGCATCCTGGACGATTTTGGAAGCTTGGTAAAGTACAATGGATCCGGAACCAAGGATGATAAAATTCCACATGTTCTTTTCCACACTTCATCTGGAGACAAAATAATATACGTTTTGGGTTATGGAAACAAGAAAAAATGGAAAAAAGCCCTTGGCGGCCAATACGGCTGTCTGTATATAGACGAGATTAACACAGCAGATATAGATTTCGTCAGGGAAGCGTCCATGCGTTGTGACTACCTCATGGCAACACTTAACCCGGATGATCCGACACTGGACGTATACAAAGAGTACATCAATTGCAGCCGCCCGCTCCCTGAATGGGAACAGGACACTCCGCAGGAAATTAAAGATGAGCTGAAAGAAGAACCAAAACCCGGCTGGGTACATTGGTTCTTTTCTTTTGATGATAATGCAGGACTTCCGGAAGAAAAGAAACAGAAGATCATACAGAACACGCCTAAGGGTACAAAAATCTGGAAGAACAAGATCCAGGGCCTGAGAGGAAAAGCAACCGGCCTGGTATTCCCGAATTTCAGCAGAAAGAAACATGTCATATCAGAAAAATGGGTGAGAGCCCAGATGGCAGCAGGAAATCTGAAATTCAAAAAGTTCACCTGTGGCCTGGATACGTCTTATTCCTCGAAGTCTCCGGATACGATTGCAATGATATTCCAGGGAATCACGGAAGACAGAAAGTTGATCACACTTGCTGAAAAAGTATACAGCAATAAAGACCTTGATCAGCCTCTTGCTCCGTCAGATACGGCTGTGAAATTCATAGATTTCCTTGAGAAATGCCGGAAAGACTGGGGCTTTGCCAAGGATACGTTTGTTGACTGTGCAGATGCGGCGACGATCACGGAACTTCGAAAGTATAAGCGGCTCCATGGATGCCTCTATAATTTCATAGAATCCTACAAGAAAGTGGAGATCCTGGACAGGATCAAGCTCCAGCTGGGCTGGATTCAGCAGGATTGTTATCTGGTTCTTGATACCTGTACAAATCATATAGCCGAAATGGAGAAATACTCCTGGGATGAGGAGAAAGATATTCCGGAAGATCGTAACGATCATACGATCAACTCCCAGCAGTACGGCTGGATCCCGTACCGCAACATGATTGGCTTTGAAACGGAGGAACAGAAAAGGTGAAATGGATGGAAAAACTGAATGAGAACATAAAAAAGACTGTCCGGAGCTGGCTGAATGTTACTCCGGCAAACCCGTATAACTTTCAGATCAATGAGATGATGGACTTCGAAGGCCATGCGATCCGCAACCGGATCTGGTACAGAGGAGACAGCAACGAACTGGAACAGTTCTATCAGCAGAACAGAGAGAATGCAGACCGGTACAAATTCTGGGCCAGCGCATGTACACCTGGAATGGAAATGAGAAAGATTCATACTGGCCTTCCGGGGCTGATCGTGCGGACACTTGCTTCCGTAGTCCTGCCAGATATGGATGAATTTGAGTTTGGAACACCATCACAAGAACAGATCTGGAATGAGATCGGAAAAGACAATAATTTCCGGAAAAAGATGGAAAGTGCACTGAAAGAAGCACTGTACATTGGTGATGGCGCTTTCAAGGTAGCCGTTGATACAACTATCAGTGATTATCCAATCCTGGAATGGTATCCGGGAGACAGAGTAGAGTTTGTGTATCAGAGAGATCGGATTCGGGAGATTGTATTTAAAACGCCATACTGTGAAAAAGGAAGAACGTATGTTTTGAACGAGAGGTATGGCTTTGGATATATCATCAATGAGCTATATCTGAACAACAAAATGATGGATATTAAAACCATCAAGGCGACAGAGAACCTTACAGATATAACCTTTGATGATTCTGTGATTTTTGCAGTACCGTTTATGATATATGAATCAGCCAAGTACGAAGGTCGGGGCGGGAGTATTTTTGATGGAAAACTAGATAATTTTGACGCTTACGATGAAATATGGAGTCAGTGGATGGACGCTCTAAGAGCGGGAAGAGCAAAAACCTATATTCCAGAATGCTTAATTCCGCATAACCCGGAAAACGGAATGCTTATCAAGCCGAACCCTTTTGACAACAGGTATTTTGCAGCAGATGGAGACATGAGAGAAGGACAGAAAAATCAGATATCTACAGACCAGCCAACAATTCCTCATGAAAGTTATCTTTCATCTTATGTGTCTGCGTTAGATTTGTGTTTACAGGGAGTAATCAGCCCATCCACACTGGGAATCGATACGAAGAAGCTGGATAATGCAGAAGCACAGAGGGAGAAAGAGAAAACAACGTTGTATACCAGAAACGCCATTGTGGAAGCGATACAGGAAACGCTTCCGGAAGTTGTTACGATGTGTATCAATGCCAATAACATCCTGCTACATGGCGGAGCAAAAGAGGAAGTTGAAGTCAATATCCCGTTTGGAGAATATGCAAATCCGAGCTTTGAGAGCCAGGTTGAGACCGTGGCCAAGGCAAAACAGGGCGGGATCATGAGTATCGAACGCTGTGTCGAAGAACTGTACGGTGACAGCCTGGATGAACATTGTAAGGAAGAAGAAATAACCCGACTGAAAGCAGAGCAGGGCATACAGGATATGGAAGAACCGGCAGTGAATATGGCTGCCGGCGATTTTCATGTAGATGTGACAGGAGGAGAACCGGATGAAAGTAAAAGTGGGACCCAGAATGTACCAGATGAGCAAAAGAAGATACCAGGAGCTTCTGGAAGTAGCCAGGCAGCAGGTACTTCCGATGGGAGTGTACGCAATCGAGAAAAATGATTATGCAGAGCTCCGGAATGACCATTGCGCCAGTGCAACAAAGCTGAAAGCTACAGTGAGGGAGTTCCGGCAGCAGGGATTCAAGGTCCACTATAACAGCAGGTAAGCAATATGACAAAGATTAATGATGTATATGATATCGGAGCTGCATTCGAAGCCGTTGAAAATGAGTTGATAGCATCCATGATCCGGAACATGAAGCGCCATAAGGCGGAAGAATCCGATGAGAAGATGCAGTGGTCTATGTGGCAGACAGAGATGCTGAAATCCCTGGAAAAGTATAAGCATGACAACAAAAAGAAGTATGGTAAACAGTTTAAGGACATAAATGCCAAGATCAGCGGCCTGATAGCAGCCGCAAACATAGAAGGCCAGATGGAACAGGAGAAGAAGATCCTGGAAGCCATCCGAAAGGGCTTTCCTGCAAAGCGAGTTACGAAAGGCGGTACGGCAGAATTCTTTAAACTGAATGACCGGAAGCTGGAAGCACTGATCAAAGCCACCACAGATGATATGGAAAAGGCAGAGACAGCAGTTCTACGTATGGCAAACGATCAGTACCGGAAAGTCATCTACAACGCCCAGGTGTATGCAAACACAGGTGCTGCAACATATGAGACAGCTGTTGACATGGCGACAAAAGACTTTCTGAAGGCCGGACTTAACTGCATCCAGTACGCAAACAGAGCAAGGCATACCATTGCGGATTATGCAGATATGGCAATCCGAACAGCCTGCAAAAGAGCATATTTGCAGGGGGAGGGCGTAAAACGCCAAGAGTGGGGAGTGCATACCGTGATCATCAATAAACGTGGCAGCGGGTGTCCCTGCCCTTTGTGTGTTCCGTTCGTAGGGAAAGTCATGATTGATGATGTTTGGAGCGGTGGAACCAGAAAAGAAGCCTCAGAGACCGGATATAAGCTGCTGTCAGAAGCTATAGCTGCTGGCCTGTATCATCCACGCTGCAGAGACAGTCATACAACCTTTTTTCCCGGAATATCCACCCCGCCGGATGGGAAGTTCACAAAGCAAGAGCTCAAAAAGATAAAAAAGAAGAATAAGCAGGAATCCCGGCAGCAGTACGCAGAACGGCAGGTGAAACAGTATGGAAGGCTTGCAGATTTTTCTTTAGATCCGGATAATCAGGAGAAATATGAGCAGAAAGCAAACGAGTGGAAAAACATTGCAAATGGAACGAATACTGATATAATGATATCAGGAGCCAGGATTACGGATATATTCAGTAAAGAGGCAGATGAATTTGCTGACATGTATTATAAGGAAATTCGGAGCTTTTCTACAGATTCGAAGAAAATAGCGAATAACCTTGGAAAAGACGAAGCTGACATAAGAAAGATAAAAGCTTATCTGTTTGAGGAGGATTCCCTGCTGGATACAGAAACAGGAAAATACAGACGCTTCGATCCGGACTGTGCGATTGCTCAGAGCTGGCAGCGGCTTATGATAGGAAAAGACATTAAGCAGCATGATAGAACCCTGATAGAACATGAACTTCTTGAAATGAAGATTAAAAAAGAAAAACCAGATATGGAACACTGGAAAGCACACCAGATAGCTTCAGAAAAGTATGATTATCCAAAGGAGGCGATGGAGTATTATGGTAATCTTAAAAAACATAAAAAAGACAAGTGATACAATATCTGCTGACTATTATCCGGAAGGCAGGGAACCGAAAGGATATATGGAAATTAATTTGAAAAATGGAGTTGTTATCGGACATAATAACGCTAGCTCATTTGCAGCTCCACATGTCAGACGAGAATTGAAACGTTTGTCAGAAAGAGACAATCCACCAACAGAAAAAACAGTATTATGGTATTGATACCACCAGTCAGAAATGGCCGGTGGTCTTTTTATACCCATTTTTAAGAAAGAGAGGAAAGGAAACATGAAGTTTGAAGAAGCGTTAAAGGCAATGAAATCCGGAATCCCAGTAAAACTTCCGTCATGGGCTGGCTATTGGTGGTGGGATGAAGAATCCCAAACAATCCTTATGTACACAAAAGATGGTGGTTGTTTGGATATAAGAGAAACACAGAATGTAGAGTATACGCTTCGGAATATTTTTTCCGATGAGTGGATTTATGCGAATGGTCAGAACTGCCCGATTCTTGGCGGAGAAGCAACATTTTCGTTTGGAGAAGCAATTAAGGAAAGTAGCAAGAAAAGGCTGGAACGGCAAGAAACAGTACATCCAGCTGGCAACTGGGATTTCCTACAGGTCAACTGATGATGAAATTGTGAATTGTGAACATGATGCAATTGGAAACAAAGCAGTAGCTTTTGTGGGAACATCTGGTGTACAGATGGGCTGGCTTGCATCCCAGGCGGACATGCTTGCTGAAGACTGGATTTTTGCAGAGTAATTGCGCCGGCGCAACAGAGGGGAGGTGAGGGACATGAAGATAAGAGTTATCCACGATTTTTACGATAAAGAGAATGATCTGGAACTCCGAAAAGTCGGAGAAGAGTACGAGGTAACAGAGGAAAGAGGAAGATACCTGGTAGATTTCAGAGTAGCGAAAGAGATCACACATCAGGAAGGCGGTGATCCGGAATCTCCCGTTGAGGCGTAGGGTGAAACGCCTTATTTTTTATGTCCAAACACGATACGACATGAAAAGGTGCGTGGCCAGTGACACTGATGAAAATGGATGAAACAAGAGCGACACTCTCAAAATGGAAAGGAGCCCAGAAATGGCAGAAAATAACACAGGAACACAGAGCAGTACAGGAACTCAGAGTAATACCACCACACAGACTGAGCCTCAGAATAATCCACAGACACCACCTGCGATTGATTATGGAAAGATCCAGCAGATGCTGGACGGAACGCTTGCTGCAAAGGAAGACACAGCACTGAAAGCATATTTCAAACAGCAGGGACTTTCTCAGCAGGAAGTGGAGCAGGCGATATCCGCATTTAAGGAACAGAAAGCGGCCAATCAGCCGGATGTGGCTGGTATGCAGAACCAGATCACAGAAACCCAGAATCAGCTGACAGCAGCCCAGGCAGCAGCTCAGGCGGCGAAAGTTGAAACGGCGGCAACTATGATGGCGGTATCACTGGGGCTTGACGCAAAAACAATCCCATATGTTCTGAAGATGGCTGATCTCAGCCAGGTAACAGACCAGGAAGGGAAGCTCAATGAAGAAACACTGAAAACAGCACTGAGCACAGTACTGGAAGCTATTCCGGCCCTGAAGCCACAGGCAGACGGAAAGACCGGGTTCACACAGATCGGAACCGGCGGCAATCCGGCACAGCATCCGCAGCAGACAACAGCAAACCAGACAGCGGTGCCAACAAAACGGTGGAATCGCTGGAATTAAACAACGTGTCCGATTCGGACACAATACTACAGAAAGAAGGTATAAGACATGGCATTAAACTATGCAGAACAGTGGAGCCCGGAGCTCCTTGAGATCCTGATACAGGGAACTCTGACATCTCCGTTTGTGACCAGCAATGTAAGATGGCTGGATGCAAAAACATTCCATTTCACCCAGATGAGTACTTCTGGTTATAAGAATCACAGTCGTGAAGGTGGATGGAACAAAGGAACATACACTCAGACAGATGTACCGTACACATTAACCCATGACCGCGATGTGGAATTCATGGTAGATAAAGCGGACGTGGATGAGACAAACGCCACAGCATCAATCCAGAACATTTCCAGAGTGTTCGAACAGACATGGGTAGTTCCGGAAACAGATGCTCTGTTCTTCTCCAAGGTTGCCCAGGCAGCACAGAAGACAGAGGGCTATCATGGATCCACAGCAGCTTCCGAATATACAAAAGCAAAAGTATTTGGAATGCTGAAAGATATCCTTGCGAAAGGCAAACTCAGAAGATACAAAGCAAACGGATCCCTGATCATGTATGTGACCAGCCAGATCATGGATGCCCTGGAGCAGTCCACAGCGTTCACCCGTAAGATCGAGATGACCCAGATCGCAGAAGGCGGCCTTGGGATCGAAACAAGAGTAACAGAGATCGACGGCGTACCGATCATGGAGGTTATTGATGATGAACGCTTCTATGATGCGTTCGACTGGGAGCCGGAAGGCGGTGGATTTGCTCCACTGAAGAAGGTAGAAGCTGCAAGCGGTGTTGAAGCTGTAACTGGTGCGCACAAGATTAATATTCTTGTAGCCTGCGGTCAGACATGCAAGACCGTTCCAAAGATCAACAGCATCTACTACTTTGAACCAGGCGGACACACAAAAGGAGATGGATATCTGTACCAGAACAGATCTTTCTCTGATGTATTTGTATTCCCGAATGGCCGTGATGGAAAGATCGACAGCATTTATGTAGATGTAGATACAGCAGAGGTAGCGTAAAAATGTACAAACCGTACGCGTCAGAAAGCTACTACGAAGGCAAATACGAAGGAACATTAATTCCGGAGGACGACCAGAAAAAAGCACTGATCCAGGCAAGTAGGCATGTGGACGCTCTGACCTTCAATCGCATTGTTGGCCGGGGCTTTTCGAACCTCACGGAATATCAGCAGGAGATCATCCGGGAAGTGGTGTGTCAGCAGGCAGACTTTGAAACTGAAAATGCGGATATGATCGCAAGTGTCCTGTCATCGTACAGCATCAACGGTGTGTCCATGCAGTTTGGCAGTGCCTGGAATGTTTTTACTGATAAGGGCGTGGCCATGCGGCGGGATACATATTCCATGCTGCAGCAGACAGGCCTGTGCTGCCGGTTAGCGAGGTGAGCTTATGAGATATCCGTGTTTAGTGCCAAAACGGCTGTGTCAGACTGATATCACGGTCAGCATAGCCAGAGAAGGCGTGAGTAAATATGGAGAGCCCCTGGAGCCGGTGACATATACCGGCAAGTGCAATTATCAGGATAAGGCAAAGACGATATTCACGGAGGAAAAAAAGCTGGTCCAGATCACCGGATCCGCACTTTTCCCCGGGGATATCTGCCCGGAGCTTCCAACGATATCCGGCGGCACAGCAATCGTGTTCGGGGTACAGCGACAGATCCAGGAAGCCCGGAAGAATCGGAATCCGGATGGGACTGTGAATTATACGGAGGTGATGCTGCTGTGATAAAGGTCAATTCAACGATAAAGATGAACTTTCCGAAGATCCGGCAGCTCACCGATGCACAGGCACAGGCTCTTGAGCTGACTGCGGAGGCACTGCATACAGAAGTGGTGCAGGCACAGGTATTCCCACGTGATACAGGAAATCTGCAGAATGAAAGCACGTTTGTTGATCACTCACAGTCCGGCCAGGGAAAAGTCAGCATAGTGTCAACAACACCATATGCCCGCCGCTTATATTTCCATCCGGAATATCACTTCCAGACAAAGGAGAATCCGCATGCAAAGGGCAAATGGTACGAGGACTGGATCCCGCCGAATGGACCTGCATCAGACTTTGCCCCGGAAGCATTTAAGAAATTCTATAAGAGGTTGACAGGCGTATGATCACATTGGGAAGTGTTAGAGAATATATCTCTTCTCTTGGCATCACAGAGGATGAACATGTGTACATGGGAACCCTGGATGCAAAAAAGGAAAAGTCCCTGGGAGTGTATAACAGTAAGCATCAGTACAGCTCCCATAGAGCTCTTGGAGGCCCGGATCTGGAAGGCTATGGCGAGAAATACGTCACGATTTTAGTTCACTGGAATAAGTCTCCACGTGATGCGGAAAAGGTCGCTATGGGCTTATATGAGACGCTCAGAAGGGCAAGAGATATTCGGACAGAAGAAGGAACCATAAAATTTTTTCAGCTGCTTTATGATCCACAGGATATCGGCAAAGATGATGTCGGTATCTTTGAATGGGTTATAGAAGCAGCTGTTATTTTCGAGAAAAAGAAAGAAGGCGAATGATTATGAAAATGAATCTGCAGAAGTTTGCTGCAAGTGGAAAAACAAACGTGTTTCCGGTTCTGGACAATGTGTTCAAAGCAGGAGCAACGAAAGAAGCTGCAACAGTTATTGCTGATATGGAAACTTTTAATCCTGAATTCAGTAATGGAATTGAAACCTGGACCCCGATGGACACAGAAGGTTGGAAACGAGGCTTAATGACTTCGAAAGGTATTAAGATCACCCTTTCCGGAAAGAGAAACATCGGGGATACCGGTAATGATTTTGTTGCTGGAAAAGTTTATAAAAATGGTCACGATGCAGAAGGCTATTTCGAATGGAAACATCCGGACGGAACTACAATTTCCTGGACAAATGCAATCTTTGACGTAAAGAACATTGGAGGCGGAGATTCCACAAGCGTAGGAGCCCTGGAAGTTGAGATCAACGGCAACGGCAAACCTACGATTACACCTGCAGTATAAAAAGAGGAGAAGAATATGGCAAAAGTAGTAAATATCACAGATAAACTTGAGTTTGATGTAGATCCAACTCTTGTGATCGGGAATCTGAAAGTAAGGGTAAGATCTGACGCAGAAACAATGCTGAAACTGATGGGAACACTCAGTAAAGGCGAAGATCTGAATACGATCAAGGAGGCTTTAGGCCTTTTGTTTAGCGAAAAAGACCTGACAGCAATCTGTAAGTACAAAAAAGACGGAAAAAAACTGTCCGCAAAATCCCTGATGCTGATCGTAAACACGGCTATCGAGCTTGTAACAGGAGAAGACGGGGGAGAGCAGTGACCCGTGCTATGACTTGCTTGACGACTTCGATCTGATCGTCAGCAGCTTTCAGTCACAGTACGGGTTAAGATTATCACGTGAATTGCCGGCAGGAATGAAGTGGACCGAGTTTGCCAGCCTGCTTTCCGGTTTGGAACCTGATACAGCCTTGGGACGGATCGTAGCTATCCGAACGGAGGACGATAAGAACATCCTGGAAAACTTTACTCCGGAACAGCACCGGATTCGGAATGAATGGAGACGCCGGCGCGCAAAGCAGATCGCGACTACAGCAGACAAGGTACAGATTGAAGCACAGTTGGATGCTATCAAGATGGGATTCCTAAGTATGGAAGGCCTGGGACCACGATAGAGGTGATCAGAAATTGAAAAAAAGAAAATAAGGTGTCCTTACTGCGGGCATGAACAAAAAGTGCAGTATACCCCGGATGCGAAATGCCGGGGTGTTTTCTTGAAGTGCCAGGCAAGGCACTGTAAGAAAGTGTTTGAAATTATTTTAGGCAAGTAGTGCCATTGTGCCGATGCCTTAAAAAAAGGCAGGTGGTACAATGGCAACAAGTATCGGTCAGATCGGCCTTGATCTGGTTGTTAATGAAGGTTCGTTCCGGACACAGATGTCTGGAATACAGAATCTTGCGAAAAAAGCCGGCGCAGCCCTGGCAGGGGCGTTTGCTGTAAAGAAGCTGGTAGATTTCGGAAAATCCTGTCTGGATCTCGGAAGTGATCTGACAGAGGTACAGAACGTTGTTGACGTTACTTTTCCGAATATGTCGGCTCAGGTTGACAAGTTCGCCCAGTCTGCGCTGAAGGCGTCAGGTCTCAGCGAGACCATGGCAAAACAGTACACCGGTACGTTTGGAGCCATGGCGAAGGCATTCGGCTTTAATGAACAGCAGGCCTACGACATGGGCACTGCTCTCACGTCCCTGACTGCGGATGTAGCGTCTTTCTACAATCTCAGCCAGGATGAAGCTTACACAAAGCTCAAATCTGTATTTACAGGCGAGACGGAATCACTCAAGGATCTGGGCGTCGTCATGACCCAGACAGCTTTGGACAGCTACGCCCTTGCGAATGGGTACGGCAAGACCACAGCGCAGATGACAGAGGCTGAGAAGGTCTCTTTAAGGTACGCATTCGTCCAGCAGCAGTTGTCTGCGGCATCTGGTGATTTTGCCAGAACGTCCGGATCATGGGCGAACCAGGTCAGAGTATTAAGCCTACAGATCGATTCCTTAAAAGCTTCGATCGGCCAGGGCCTGATCAATCTGTTCACACCGATCATACAGGCAGTGAACACCCTCCTGGGAAAATTGGTTACTCTTGCGAATGCATTTAAAGCTTTCACAGAGCTGATCACCGGAAATAAAAACTCTGGATCTTCCGGAGGAGGCCAGATTGCGGCGGCTGGTACAGCGGCAACAGATGCCAGCACAGGGCTGCAGAATGCAACGGATGCGGCAAATGATACAACATCTGCGGTAAAGAAGACCGGAAATGCAGCACAAAAGGCTGCAAAGCAGATGCGGTCCCTGATGGGATTCGACAAGATTACAAAACTTTCCGAACCGTCAGATACGTCTTCATCTGGAGATGCCGGAAATTCCGGAAGCGCTCCAAATGGCTCCGGAACATCTGCTGGAAGTCTGGGAAGTCCTGTAGACTTCGGATCCTTGGCAACCGGCGAGGATGCGGTATCCAAGCTGGACAAGAAATGGCAGCAGGCCTTTGAGAATATGAAGAAGGCTATAGAGCCAACAACAAAAGCTCTTAAAAATCTCTGGGATAATGGTCTTGCCCGGCTTGGTAAATTCGGCTGGACAGCATTAAAAGACTTCTGGCAGCACTTTCTTGTGCCTGTCGGAAAGTGGACCATGGGAGTTGGCCTTCCCCGTTTTATCAATGCCTTGAATGATGGGCTGATGAAAGTGAATTTCGGGAAGATCAACAAGGCTCTTGCAAAGCTATGGGATTCCCTTGCACAGTTTACGATTAACGTAGGCGATGGCTTACTGTGGATTTGGGAGAACATTCTTGTTCCTCTGGGAACATGGACAGCAAATGAAGTTGTTCCAAGGTTCCTGGACACTCTGAGACTTGCTATTGACGATGTAAACAGTGTTCTTGAAGCGCTGAAGCCACTATTTCAGTGGTTTTGGGATCATGTTCTTGAACCAGTAGCAAAATGGACGGGAAAGAAGTTCCTCAAAGCCTGGGATGGAATCAACAAATGCCTGGAAGCATTTTCCGACTGGTGCACTACTTATCCTGGCGATATACAGTTTATAGCCGGGATGATTGCGGCGTTTTTTGCGGCATGGAAAGTCACAGAGCTGCTTTCATTTATCCAGCAGTCAGGAGGCGCCATAGGGGCACTGAAAGCTATACAGGCGGCTCTCCTGGGGAACATTGCCGCAAAGCTTGCAGACAAGGCGGAAACAATGTATCTGACCGCCTTGTACGCAAAAGATTTTGTCATAAGTGCGGGCCAGAGTGTTGCAGCGCTTGGAAAACAGGCGTTTAGCATTGCAACAGCTACAGCGGCAAAAATAGCAGATGCAGCAGCACAGGCGGCAATGACAGCGGCCACAGTGGCCTGGAATGCTATATGCGGAATTGCGACTGCGCTTACCACGGCGTTCGGGGCAGCCGTGGCGTTTTTAACATCCCCGTTTGGGCTGGTGGTGATTGCAATCACGGCCGCTATAGCCGTGGGCGTACTACTTTACAAAAACTGGGATACCATCTGCAAATGGGCAACAAAACTCAAAAACTGGGTTGTTGACAAAACTCGTGGTCTCAGAGATGGTGCTGTAAATGCATTCAATACATTAAAAACAAACTGTTCAAATGCAATGTCTGCATTGGTGACAAGCGTAAAAGAAAAATGGAATGCGATTAAGACAAAATTCAATGAATTTAAGAACTGGTTGGCATCTGTGTTCCAGACAGACTGGTCAAAGAGATTCGGCTTTTTCGGAAATGTCCTGAATATATTTCTTTCAAGTGTAAAGGCAAGGATACAGGGGATTAAGAATATTTTCAACGGTTTGATAAAATTCGTTAAAGGCGTTTTCGCAGGAAACTGGAGACAGGCGTGGGATGGCATCAAGCAGATCTTCGTTGGAGTGTTCCAGGGGCTTACTGGGCTCGCAAGAAGCCCGATTAATGCGATTATATCGGCATTCAATGCGGTGATCGGAACGGTTAACAGCATGATCAACAAGATCAACAGTATAAGCTTCAGAATCACAGTACCATCATGGATTCCAGGAATAGGTGGTTCATGGTGGGGATTCAACGGATTTAACCTTCCGAACATCGGAAGCATTCCATTCCTGGCACAGGGCGGTTATGTAAAACCAAACACCCCGCAGCTGGCTGTAATTGGTGATAACAGACACCAGGGAGAAGTTGTGGCCCCGGAAGGTAAGCTGAAAGAAATGGCTATGGCAGCAGTTCAGGCGGCAGGACCAGGAGTGAGCAGAGATGAACTGGAATCAATCATTAACAGAGCAGTTATGAGAATTGTTGCAGCACTGGCAGAGATGGGATTCTATATTGACTCAGAGCAGATCGGCAGAGCAACGTCCGCAGCCCGAACGGCGGCAGACAGAAGATTTAATGCAGTGGAGGTAGGATGATGGGGAAAATCATATGGTCAGGAAGTACGGTTTTACCTGCGCCCACTTCCATGAGCGTTTCGGATGAAATCATATGGACTTCAGATACAGGAAGAACCCTGTCAGGATATATGACAGGAGATCCGGTAGCAGAAAAGAAAACTGTATCCTGGAAATGGGAGTACATCACGGAAGCAGAGTTGAAAATAATAAAAAATACCCTGGTTCCAGGATATTTCCCAGTATCGTTTCATGATGACGGAATTGATGTCACGATAGAAGCTTATCGTGGAACACTTACAAAAGAACATATCGGACGTCTTTCTGATGGTATTTACTATTATAAAAGCGTTACTGTTGACGTAGTACAGAGGTGATGAAGAATGATCAATACATCAGCAGCCTATAAAGAAGCAATCAAAAAGAACAGGATTTTACATCATGAAGCAAAAATAGAGTTTGCAGACGGAGCAGTTCTGACACCTCAAGATCAGGAATTATATACATTCAAAATATCTGAAAACAGCTCAAACCAGGAATCGTTTGACATCGGATCGGCGATAGCGAAACAGTTAGAAGTTAAAATTGATAATATCAATGAAACTTATAGTGAGCAAAGCTTTTCAGGAGCAAAAATCACAGCAAGAGTTGGCCTGGAAGTATCTGGAAAAACAGAATGGCTAAAAAAAGGAGTATTTTACGCTGAACCAGGGGAATTTTCGGGCGATACCGTAAGCGTAACAGCTCTTGATAGCATGACAAAATTTGACAACCCTTATACAAAAAGCAAGCTGGCGTATCCGGCAACACTCGGAGAGATAGTAAGAGACGCCTGCAGTGTTTGCGGCGTATCAATGTCCGCAGATATAGCTGCTTTTCCGCAGGATGGATTTACTGTCAAGAAGAGACCGTCAGATACGTCATTAACCTTCAGACAGATTTTGCAGTATGTTGGTCAGATAGCCTGCGTAAATTTTAGAATTGATGCAGATGACCGGTTGACTGCTTCGTGGTATGATACAGATTTGCTCGAATCCGAGGAAATTGAAGAAAATGCAGAAACCGTAAAGGTTGAAAATTATACAGGAACAATCGGGACGGATGACGTAGTAGTAACTGGGGTTAAGGTTATAGAAGAAACGGCGTCCGATTCGGACACAAATGTAGAATACACATACGGAACAGATGGATACGTCCTGAAAATCGAAGAAAATAAATTGATCCAAGATGGAAAGGGATCAACTGTAGCCGAATTTGTAGGAAAGAAAGTTAACGGTCTTACGTTCAGACCAATGACGGTAAAAGTACAAGGGGATCCTTCTGTAGAACCAGGGGATATTGCTGTAGTTACAGACAGAAAAGGGAGAACGTATAAAACGATTTTTACCGGAGTCATGTACACAGCAAAGGCTTCACAGGAACTGTTGTGCGGGGCCACAACGCCGGAACGTCTATCCGCAACAAGATACAGTAAAGCTACGCAGGTATACAGGGAGCTGAGAAAAAGCTTAATAGAACAGAAGTCTGAAACAGAAAAAGCGTTCGAAAGCCTGAAAGAATCCATGGATGAAAAACAAGGATTATTTCCGGTAAGTGAAAAACAGGAAGATGGAAGCTGTATATTGTATTTCTGTGATAAACCAACAAAAGAAGAGTCAAAAATTCTGATAAAACTTAACGCACAAGGATGGGGAATGTCCACTGACGGCGGAGAAACCTGGAATGTAGGAGCACTGGTTGACGGAACGACAATAACGAAGGTTCTTAGCGCAATAGGGATTAATGCCGAGTGGATTAACGCTGGTATGGTAGACGGAAAACGTATCAATGCAAAAGGCCTTACGGTGTCCCAGAAAGACGGTACCAATACGCTTATCATAGATGACGAGGGTAATATAGATGCATCCTTCCGTACATTGAGCATTGCGGGGGCAGCGGCCGCTTCAGAAAACTATGCAGAAGAAAAATCAGCAGCAGCTCTGGAAGCGGCAAAGATCTATGCAGACAGCAAGAGCTCAAACCTTCTTCAAGGCACGGATTTTTCTGCAGAAAGCACAAAAACATACTGGAACCTGAGCGGAACAGTAGAACAGTCGCAGACAGATCCGAAGGGCGGAAAGAATGCAGTCAGGCTTAGGGGAACTGCGAACGACAATTTTCTTGGAGCAAAGTACGCAGTTAATAATCCGGTTGTCACTGCTGGACAGTACGAAATCCGGATCTGGTTAAAAAGCAACGCTGCAAGGACAGTTACGGTGTCACTTAACCGTGAAAAATATCAGTGCAATGTTACAACAGCCTGGAAACAGTTTAAATTCGCAGTCAAGGTAACGGAGCCAAATACAGAAGGAAGAAATAATTTTGTAATAGGTGGCTGGAGTAGCGTTCCATCTGGAGCGATACTGTACATCTATAACCCACAGGTGTTGTACAGCTACACGGCAGCAGATGTCTTGAACATGCTGACAGACAACGGCGCCATGGATGGAATTTACATGTACAATAACCAGTTGTACGTAAAAGGAAAGTATATCGATGTTGATGATCTGAAAGCAATTGGCGCGAAAATTGGTGGTTTCACAATCGGAAATACAAGCATATACAACGGGTGCACTTCTCTGACCTCCGCTGCGGCAGGCGTATACCTGGGGACGACAGGCATTATGATCCGCAAGGATGCGGATAACTACATGCGTTATAGCGTTTCTTCTGGACTTACACTTGCTGGGGGAACCATCAATGCGGCAAAAATCAATTCACCTACGATCAAAATTGGACGGGCAACCTTATCAGCACAGGATACAGACAGCGCAATGGTAGTGCGAAACGGAATGCATGTCTATAATGCGACCAGCGGTGAGCTTTTCGCTGATGGATCCGGGCTTTTTAAGATATTCAATGTAACGCATGTAAGCTCAGGAGGGCATCTGGTATTCGGGCCAGACGGAGCGGAAGTATGCTATTTATCAAGCTCTTCAAAACGTTATAAAGATCATGTGTCCGGGATGACGATTGAAGAAGCAGAAAAAGTTTTAGATATCCCAGTGGTGTGGTTTAAGTATAAAGAGGGGTACTTAAGAGATGGAGACCCTATGACAGGAAAGCCAATACCGGGATTCTACGCAGAAGACGTACTGGAAAAATTTCCGGCGGGAGCGCAGCTAAAAGATGGACTTGCAGAGGACTGGAATTATAGAACATTGATCCCTCCAATGCTAATGTTGATTCAGAAATTATACAGAGAGGTTGAAAAAAATGGATAGGCCACTTGTTCTTGTAATAGAAGATGCGAAAAGTGTATTGATGAGTACAGTAATTACGATCAAGAACCAGACAGGACTTCCGTCAACAATTCTTGATGGGATCTTGTCTGGAGTTCTTGCGGATGTACGTAAGGACGCCTGTAGCGAAATCGCCATGGCGGCCGCGCAGGAAAAGAAGGAGAAGAAAGAAGGTGAATAAATGCTGATTGCGGAATTCTCCTATAAGGGAGAAGAAATAGAGATTGGCAATGAACTCTGGCAACATGATTACGGCCAGAAGATTCAAATTAAGGGTTTAGACCTTCCGGAAGTGTTTGAAGTCCATTTTGCCTGGAAAGATATTGAAAAAGCAAAAGTAGTCACTGGTTCCACGGTAGACGGAGTATCTATCGTAGATATCCCCAACATCGCCCTGGAACAGAGAAGGGCAATCACCGCTTACATCTACCTGTCGAACGCAGTTGAAGGCGAGACGGTGAACACAATCCTTATGACAGTCAATAAGCGAAAGGCTCCGGAAGGATTTGAAATTCCGGAAAAAATTGACCTGTTTCATCATACTATCGAAGCAACTGCGGAATATCAGCGGAGAGCAAAGGAATCAGAGAAAAATGCATCCACACAGGCGGCAGACTCAGAAGCCTGGGCGCATGGCCGGGAAGATCATCCGGATCAGGCACATGACAATGCAAAGTATTATGCAGATCAGGCAGCAAAGAGCGCCGCAGAAGTACCAGGAAAGGCGGAACAGGCAAAGAAAGACATTGACAAGTACATCCGTCAGAAAGAGTCAGAGCTGAAGGGCGACACCGGAAATGTCTTTTTCGCAGCCTTCAAAGTCGTAAATGGCCGGCTGAAAATGTATTCTGACCCGACTGTAGACAAGCTATGCTTTCGGCGGGAAGGAAGCCGGTTAAAGTACAGATTGAAATTTTGAAAGGAGCAGAGACATGAAGAAATTATTTATCAGCCAGCCGATGAGAGGTAAAACAGACGAGGAAATTCTTGCAGTAAGGGAAAAAGCAATCAGGAGCGCAGAAAAAATGTTAGGAGAGCCCGTGGAAGTTATTGATTCTTTCTTCCAGTCAGCACCTGCAGACGCAAGACCACTGTGGTTTCTCGGAAAGTCCCTGGAATTGTTATCTACAGCTGATGTAGCATTTTTCGCAGAAGGCTGGAATGAATTCAGAGGTTGCAAAATCGAACATACCTGCGCTGTTGAGTACAACATTGATCGAATTGAAGAATGAGGTGAAAACAATGAGCAGTACAGAGAATTCTTATTCAGAGACAGACCTGGGGAATGTATCTCCGAACCCCAGAGGGGAGTATGATCCGGAAACCTCATATGAGTATCTTGATCTTGTAAACTACAAGGGCGGATCTTATCTGTGCCTTGCAGATTTGGGAACGACAGCAACCGGCATTGCGCCGGCGCACGGGAAGAACACAGATACCTGGCAGTTACTGACACTTCCGGGAGATCTCACCCCGGAATACATTGCCATGCACGATGATGTTGTTAACAAAGCGGAACAGGTAGAAGCCTCACGCGCCGCTGTAGAAGCAGCACAGGAGGAAATTGAAGCGGCCCAGACAGATGTGCAGCAGTTACACTCTGATACCGTAGAGGCGGCTCAGAAAGCCTCAGAAAGCCGGGACAGCGCCGCAGGATACGCCCAGGCTGCGGAAACATCCAGACAGGCCGCGGCGGAATCCGAACAGAACATCAATGCTCAGGTATCCGGTTTTGACGCTCACGTGTCCGATTCGGTCACACAGGCGCAGGAGGATATTAAGACAGCCCGGCAGCAGGCAGTAAATACAGTCGTGGCGCAGCAGGAAACGTCTACCAATGCCGTAAAAACAGAAACAGAAAATTACATTGATGAAAAGAAAACAGAGGCAAAAAACGAAATTACAGCTCACACGGACTCAGAGATAAAAAGAGAGAACAAAGCCACCACGGAAGCTACGGATAAGCTGACACAGACAATTTCTGCCGCCGGAGCGGCAAATGAAACACTGAAGAAAACTGTGACGGATGCAGGAAATGTTCAAAGCGAAATTGGAAAAACCGTGCAGGCTGCCGTTACTGCTACGAAAGCATCTGAGAAACAGACAGGCCTTGCAAAAACCGCAACAGAAGAAGCAACTAAACAGGCCGCCGCCGCAAAAGCAGCAACCGAAACCCTCAAAGATCAGACAGACCACATCACATTTCAGGTAAACTCCGAAGACGGAGGCCTTGACATCATATACACAGAATAACCAGAACTTGTAAGCAATCCTTACAGGTTCTTTTTATATGAAAAAGGAGGAATCAAAGAAAATGGCAACAGGAGATCAGACACACATTAATATCCCACGCGAAACAACCATGCAGGACATTGCAGCCGCTTTGAAATCGATCGCATTTTCTCAGGCGGCAAAACAGGAAAACCTTTCTGACTGGGCACAGCTCAGTGGACTTTCCAAAAACGGATACCTGAAAGAACTCCTTGATTTTGGCGATCAGATCAAAGAAACATGGACAGACACTACAACAAACCAGGCATACGAATTCCCGTGGCAGATCACACACTTTGACGAGGCGGAACTGGAGGATGGAGAAATAATCCAGGGAACATTTCTGGAAGCACATTACACAACCCCGTTCGGAGTACAGTTCAGCAACCGTGCGTTTTTACGTTGCCCTGATGGACTTGCGGCTGGGACATACAATGTAACACTTGGAGCGAAATGGGGAGACAAAGACGCACAAAAAGATACAACATGGCAGTTTACACTTACGAAAGCTGTTCCAGCTGGCGGATCTGTGGCAGGGTTCGCTCAGATGCCGGATAAAGCAGCATCAGAATGGAAAGCAACCTCATACGCCGCAGATGGAATTACGACAATTGAGACAGTGCCTATTACGTCCGGATCCGGAGGAACGTCTCTGGGAATTATGCAGTATGCAACCAGAAACGGGAACCTCAACAGTATGCAGGAATCCGGATATGGCTGGAACCGGTGGAAATATTCAGCAGCACGCCAGTGGCTTAATTCCGATCGGCCGAAAGGCAAATGGTGGACTAAGCAGGATGACTGGGATATAGCACCTGACCAGTTAGCCACAAAAGACGGATTCCTTTGCGGATTGCCGGCAGATATGGTTGCGGTACTGAAACCAATAAAAGCGATCACGCTTACGAACACAGTTAATGATGGTGGCGTAACAGACGTCACATATGACAAGGTGTTTCTTGCATCTATGTCGCAGATGAATGTCAATATGAGCAAAGAAGAAGGAACAGTTCATGAGTACTGGCAGCGCAGAACTGGATCCAGCAAACCTATTGAGCCTTGGAAACAATATCCTTGCATGATCCGATATTCAGCTGCGAACCATACATCACCTCAGTATGTGTTTTCTCGGTCGGCCAATCAAGGCAGCGCTAACTTCGTCATGGGTGCGTTCGCCGATGGCAGTGTCAACGGCACGTACGCCTGGCGTGCGAATGCTTACGCCCCGCTTGTCTTCATTTAATCAGTAATCAATAATCCCTGCACCCACGGATGCAGGGGTGGAAAGGAAAGAAATGGCAGTTAAAGCCGGAGAAAGAAATACGCCGGATACTCCGCAGAAAAGACAGTTAGATGCTGCTTGGGAGGCAAGAGAACTGGCATTGTACACAATCAAGATATGCACCAACAAGAATATCTTTCTTCCAGAATACCAGTCAGCTCTTACGGATGATATTATCCGTAAGGCAAAGGATATTTACACAAACGTCTGAACATGCGGCACAGTGATGTAGAGGAACAGATCTCACGCAAAACAGACAGCGATACAAGCAGAATGTCCCGTGGAGTACTGAGAGATCAGTACGCAGGAGAGGCAGGCTATAACCCAGGTAGCCAGATGGTTCAGATAGCCGGGATTTCCCTTCTTGATCCGGTAGATCATTACATCAAGGAGCAGCTGCATGTTCGATACTATATCAGGTACATGGATGATTTCTGGATGCTTCTGCCGGCAAAAGAGCAGGCAGAGGAAGTGTATCGCAAAACTATAGAACAGCTTCAGACATACGCATTAGGGATAAATGAAAAGAAATCTCATGTAATGCCGCTCAGAAAGGGATTTACATTCTTGGGCTTTCAGTATCACATGACAGATACCGGGAAAGTTATCATGACACTTAATCCGGATAGTGTAAAGCACGAAAGAAGAACACTTGTGCGAATGGTAAATAAATTCAAGAGAGGAGAGCTGGATGAAAAGAAAATAGACGAACATCATGCATCCTGGGAGAATAATGCTGATAAAGGGAACTCCTATAAAATGGAACAGAGAACAAATAAATACTTAAAAAGTTTAAGAAAGGGTGAAAATCATGGAAACAAGAAAAATGTCTCAGACACCTGCGGAAGTGGCAGAGAACGAAAACCTCAGAGCAACCGTAGAAAAACAGAAAAAGACAATCGAAAATCAGAAAGTGACAATTCAGTATCTTGCAGCAATGACAGACGTTTATATTCCAGAAGAGGAGGAAGAGGAAGATGTACAGAATTTTGCTGAAAATGAAGAAAATGTATAATCATGAGGACTGGCTGCGGATGGTAGAGCAGGCCCATGAACGAGGAAAACTCACTGATCAGGAGTACCAGGAACTTATCAATATGAAAGAGGAGGAAGCATGATCGTAGGAGCTGCAATCCTGGCATTCTTTACAGGGATGATTGAAGGAGTAGGAGTTACATGCTTAATGCAGTCGAAGAACATGACAACAAAATTACAGATCATCAGTCGCCTGTGGTCACATATTACAGATCTCAGGTTAATACTGAACGGAACGTCCAGCAAAACGATAGAAGAAGTCGAGGACGAGATTGACATCACAGAAAGCCTCTGCCGACCCTATACGGATGCAGACGATGAGGAAGTTTTCAAATGAGAGATAAGAAAAGAAGCATTAGAGCAGAGCCGTGAGGCTCTTATTTTTATACAAAATTGCGCCGGCGCAACACCGGAGAAAGCGTGAATAATTGAAAGAAATACTCACACAGACTTATCTTATTGCATTGCCGATCCTACTTGGTTACATTGTCTGGCTTTTGAAAAACCAGAAAAAAGATCGGGACGCAAATAGTAAAGGAACCATGCTCCTGCTCCGTGTCCAGATGATTGAATATCACTCGAAGTATACAAAAGCAGGAGATATTCCATCTTACGCTTATCAGAACTTTTGCGAGATGTATGAAGCCTACCACCGTCTTGGAGGAAACGGCATGGTAACAAAAATGAAACAGGAAATAGAAGAATTACATATCAAGAGAAAAGGAGAATGATCATGAATATTAACACAATCACACAGTATGTAACCTACGCCCTTGCTCTGATCGGCATTCTGGCTTTCATCGTATCAGCTGTCGTACAGGTGATCAAGGATCTTCCGGGGCTGAAGAATATCCAGACCAGCATCGTGGCGCTTACGGCATCCCTGATTCTGTGCCCGGTGACTTTGCTGATCCTGTGCACATATTATAAAGCTACAATCACCTGGTATTATATCGTGGCATCAATTATTGCCGCATTTATTGTGTATCTGGTGGCAACTGGAGGATGGGAGAAAGTCAAAGAAATCTGGGACAGAACAAAATATAAGGATTCAGAGGGCGAGTGATCGTCCTCTTTTCTTGCCTGAAAAGGAGAAATACCATGAATGAATTAAAAGTATTAAATGAACAGGAAGTGCTTGGTAAACAGTTCAAGGTGTATGGAATACCGGAAGAGCCGTTATTTGTTGCGAATGATGTGGCAGAGTGGATTGAACATAGCAATACAACAGAAATGCTCAGGAATATCGATGACGATGAAAAGCTGGTCTCAACAATTCTTAGGGCAGGCCAGGGTAGACAGGTTAATATGCTTACAGAGAATGGCTTGTACGAGGTCTTTATGCAGTCAAGAAAGCCTATCGCAAAAGAATTCAAGAAGAAAGTCAAGGAAATCCTGAAAACTATCCGTAAACACGGCCTGTACGCCACAGACAATGTGATCGACAACATCCTGAACAATCCAGATTTCGGCATCGAACTCCTGACCCGATTGAAAGAAGAACGTGCTGCCAGAGTAGAGGCAGAGAGAAAGAATGCCATCCTTATGCACGTAAACAAAACCTACACAGTAACCGAAATCGCCAAGGAACTGGGCCTGAGATCCGCAACCCAGTTGAACAGGATTCTGGTAGAAAAGAAGATCCAGTATCAGGTAAATGGTACCTGGGTAATGTACTCCAGATACAGTGACCAGGGGTATGAAGAAATCAAACAGGAAGTCCTGGATTCTGGAAGAGTGATTTATCACAGACGTATCACTCAGATGGGAAGAGAATTCATCCTGAGCTTATTCCAGGCGGCCGCCTGAGAGAGGAGAAGAACATGTTAAAGATTATGGGACGACCACAGGCCAGCGTTGAACAAATGCGAGCTTATATTAAAAAAGCAAACCCACTGGTGTCCGATTCGGTCATTAAGATGATTCCGTTATATATCACAGAAGGAGCGGCTGAGTACGTCCGTGGTGATATTGCATTTGCTCAGTCCTGCCTGGAAACCGGGAACTTCACTTTCAACGGATCAGCGGTAGCACTCAGCCAGAATAATTTCTGCGGTATGGGTGTGACTAAAACCGGCATGAAGGGTAATAGCTTCAAGACACCAGCAGAGGGTATTCGGGCACAGATCCAGCACCTGCAGGCCTATGCGTGCACGGACCGCCTGAAACAGAAATGTATTGATCCGCGTTACACATACGTCAACAGGGGCTGCGCAGAGTATGTGGAGCACCTTGGCATCCACGAAAACCCGAAGGGCCAGGGCTGGGCATCCGGCCGGAACTACGGCCAGAAGATCATCAACATTCTGAACAGCATATTATCAATTAAGACAGAGAAGGAGAATGATACTATGAATATCAATACAAGCTTTATCAGCAATAATAACAGCTATGCAGGTCAGACACCGGTGTATATTGTTATTCACAACACAGACAACTATGCAAAGGGAGCAAATGCAAAAGCACACGCAAAGGCCCAGCATGATGGAAATTTTAAAGGCTATTCTGCTCATGTATTCGTCGATGATACAGAAGCATACCAGGCACTTCCATATAATCGTGGCGCATGGCATGTAGGAGTTAACTATGGAGGTCGTCTGTTCGGAACAGTCAACAACAGAAATTCAGTAGGAATCGAGATGTGCGTTCAGGCAGGCTATAACTATGAGAAAGCTTTTCAGAATACAGTCCAGGTGTGCAAACAGCTTATGAAACAGCTGGGAATCCCTACAGACAGAGTTGTGCAGCATTACGATGTATGTGCTAAGAACTGCCCGTCAGCAATCCGGGCCAAAGGCGATTGGAACCGATTTAAACAGCTGATCGGAGCCAAGGCCACCACGACAACAGTAGATAAATACTACCGCACAAGAAAATCCTGGGCTGACAGTAAGAGCCAGATCGGAGCATACAAGAGTCTTGAGAACGCAAAGAAAGAATGGAAAGAAGGCTACACCATCTATGACTGGAACGGAAAAGCCGTATATCCAGTGAAAAAGACAAGTACAGCAACACTGACAGAAGAGATCAAAGTACAGCTTCCAGTTATCAGGAAAGGTAGCTCCGGAGCTGCCGTATCTTCCCTGCAGGCGGTACTTGGTGTTGAAGTAGACGGTTCTTTTGGAAACGATACAGAAACATCTTTGAAAGTATTCCAGAAAAACGTAGGCATTACCGCAGACGGATCATGCGGAACAGACACCTGGAAAAAAGTGGTTGAACACATGAAAGCCAACACCGATAATTGAGAAAATATTTGCAATTTTAAGGAAAATATTGTATCATCTTGGAATATGTGAATTACTATATAATTCTGATTAGTCACACATTAGTCACAAATAAAAACGGAAATCCCGCATAAATAAAGGGTTTTGCGTTTTTCCGATTTATCGACAAAATAATAGAAAAACTTCTATACATTTTTGCCGGAATCAGTTATAATGAAAGAAATTGTGAGCTGTAGGGCTGGCAATATAGAGGAATGTTATTGTGGAAATGACCAGTAACAGATGAATTCAGGAGGCTTTACGAATGGCGGTAAAGAATACAGCACAGGTTGTTATCGATGGAAAGATCATTACTCTGGGCGGATATGAATCTGAGGAGTACTTTCAGAAGGTTGCAGCTTATATGAATAATAAGATCAGTGAACTGAGCCAGATGCCGGGATATTCCAGACAGGCCATGGAGACCAAGCATACACTGCTCAGTCTGAATATTACAGATGACTATTTTAAGGCGAAAAAGCAGGCAGAGATCTTTGAACAGGATCTGCAGCAGAAGGATCAGGAAATGTACGATCTGAAGCATGAGCTGATTTCTCTAAAAATGCAGATTGAAGAGGCAAAGAAAGCCGAGCAGGAAGCTCAGGATCAGAAGAATCTTCTTGATGGTAAGGTGAAGGAACTGGAGAAGGAACTTGATGAACTGCTTAAATAAAGGATGGGGGGATTGCTTCGGTAATCCTCTTTTGTTTTATAACCGCTTGATCAGATTAACAGACAGGAGATGAGAAAATACTTTGAAAAAAATGATAACAGAACTGCTTTCACCTGCAGGATCTTATGAGAGCTTTGAGGCCGCCATTGGAGCGGGAGCAGATGCGGTATATGTAGGGGGCCCGGCTTTTGGCGCGAGAGCTTATGCACAGAACTTTTCCCAGGAAGAACTGATTGCGGCGATTGAAACCGCACATATCCATAACCGGAAATTGTATCTCACAGTGAATACTCTGTTGAAAAACAGAGAGCTGGAAGGACAGCTTTTTGAATATCTGGCACCTTATTATGAGGCAGGACTTGATGCGGTAATTGTACAGGATCTTGGTGTTTTTTCGTTTATCCGTCGGAATTTCCCAGGCCTGGATATTCATGCAAGCACCCAGATGACAATAACCGGACCGGAAGGAATGAAATTTCTGGAAGAAAAAGGGGCAACGCGTGTAGTCCCGGCCAGAGAGCTTTCCCTGGAAGAGCTTTCCGCTATGCATAAAGCAAGTCCGCTGGAAATTGAAACTTTTATCCATGGAGCGCTTTGTTACAGCTATTCTGGTCAATGTCTGATGAGCAGTATTTTCGGTGGAAGGAGCGGAAATCGTGGGCGATGTGCCCAGCCTTGCAGACTTCCGTATAAAGGTACTCTTGATCACAGAAAATATAAAGGGGATAAAGAGTTCTGTGCGTTGAGTCTGAAAGATATCTGTACTCTTGATATTCTTCCGGATATTCTGGAGGCAGGCGTAATGTCACTGAAAATTGAGGGCCGCATGAAACAGCCAGGGTATACAGCGGGAGTGACTTCTGTATACAGAAAATATCTGGACCTCTATTTAAGTGGAAAAGAATATCATGTTCAGGAGGAAGACCGGAAATATCTTCTGGATCTTTTCAGCAGAGGAGGTTCCTGCACTGGATATTATGATATGTATCGCGGTCCGGAAATGATGGCTTTTGCCAATGAGAAGAAATCCGGAAACATCCAGCCGGAGATCAGAAAAATAAAAGAAAAAATTCATGGGAATTTAATACTTTCTCCTGAAAGTCCTGTTATACTGGAAGTAGCCTGTGAAGATAAAACAGTAACAGCTATGGGCGGGGAAGTTCAGTTTGCGAAAAATCAGCCTATGGAAGAACAGCGGATCCGCCAGCAAATGGAAAAACTGGGAAATACGGAATTTCAGTGGGAAAGTCTGAATATTGAGATTAATGGGAAAGTTTTTGTTCCTGTAAAGGTTCTTAATGAAGTTCGCAGGGAGGCTCTTGAACAGCTGCGGGAGACATTACTCAGTCAGAATCGTAGAGAAATGGTAAAAAAACAGCATGCGGAACGAACAGATATCTGTCGGCGGCAGATTGGGGGATCACTTCCTTTTTATGTCTCATGCGAACAGGAAGATGTTGCAGAAGCACTTTTAAAGGAAAAGGGAATTACAGGTTTTTATTTTCCGTTTGATACCATGAAGAAGTATTTTTCACCTAAACTTGCAGCAGAAAGGGAACTTTATCTTTCTACCCCGCATATTCAGAGAGGAGAGATTCCGGAGAAATGGATGCAGGAAGCAAAAAAATGGATAGAACAGGGAATGGAAGGATTCCTGGTCAGAAATCTGGAATCTTATGCCGCATTGAAGAAGTGTGGATACGGAGATAAATGTGTTCTGGATTCCTCTCTATATACATGGAATGATGAGGCGACAGAGTTCTGGAAAAAAGAGGGTGTCCTTCGCAACACAGTTCCGCTTGAACTGAATGAAGGAGAGCTGCGGCACAGGAATAATACTTCTTCGGAACTTCTTTTATATGGATATATCCCATTGATGCTGTCGGCCCAGTGTGTAAGAAAAAATCTTTTTGGATGTACCGGAAAATGCGAGACTGTCTATCTGAAAGACCGCTATAACAGTGAATTTCCGGTGAAATGTTGTTGTACTCCATGGGAATGCAGCAGCCTGGAAAAAGCAAAATACTGCTATAATATCATATATAACAGTATCCCTTACGGGCTTCCCGGAGAGAGAGAACGGGTGGAAAAATTAAATCTTCAGTCTTTAAGACTGGCATTTACTGTTGAGAAGCCGGAGGAAGCGAGGGAAATCTTTAAAGAATTCCAGTCCGTTTATCAGAAAAACGGGAAACCTTCCGGACGCAGATATACAAAAGGCCATTTTAAAAGAGGAGCCGAGTAAAAGTGTATGATTAATGTAATTACAGAGTTATCCAAGTATGTGATCCTCACACTGATGATCGTCTACACCTTTCATTGTTTTTATATGGTGTGGCGCCAGGATGAGGAAGAAAAAAAAGAGCTGCTCCAGCAGCAGCTGACTATGATCTTTTTTATTGATTTCACAGCGTTTCTTGTGATTTATTTAAAGAGCATGGATTTTAAGGTTATCTTGTTTTATATTGAGATGATGATCTTTTTTGCGGCGATCCAGATTTTGTACAGGATCATCTATAAAGAAGCATCACTGCTTCTTCTGAATAATATGTGTATGCTCCTGAGCGTTGGTTTTATCATGCTCTGTAGACTTTCACTTCCGTCTGCAACCAAACAGCTTCTGATCGTGGCGGCAGGAAGCGCGGTATCACTGGTGATTCCTGTAATGATCCGTAAGATGAAATTTTTAAAGGATCTTACATGGATTTATGCAGGGATCGGTATTGTTCTTCTGGCAGCGGTTCTCGTTCTGGCAAGTACAAGTTATGGCGCAAAACTTTCACTGATGGGAATCCAGCCTTCAGAGGTGATCAAGATCACATTTGTATTTTTTATGGCATCGCTGCTCTGCACAAAGGTAGATTTTCGTAAAGTAGTGATGGCAACGATCGTAGCGGTGATCCATGTGGGAATTCTGGTCCTTTCCAGAGATCTTGGAAGTGCGGTGATCTTTTTTGTCACCTATCTTGTGCTGATCTATGTGGCAACCAGAAATCCTGGATATATGCTCCTGGGACTTGGCGGTGGATGTGTTGGTGCAGTGGTAGCTTATCATCTTTTCGGACATGTACGCCAGAGAGTGAGCGCCTGGAGAGATCCGATGGCGGTCTATCAGAATGAAGGCTATCAGATCGTGCAGTCATTGTTTGCTATCGGAACTGGTGGTTGGTTTGGAATGGGGCTTTGCCAGGGCTCTCCGGAGAAAATTCCTGTTGTAAAAAATGACTTTATCTTCAGCGCTATCTGTGAAGAACTGGGCGGCATTTTTGCCATCTGCCTGATCCTGGTATGTACCAGTTTCTTTCTCATGATCGTTACGATTGCACTGAAGATACGAAATCCGTTTTATAAACTGATCGCACTGGGACTTGGAACAGAATATGCGTTTCAGGTATTTCTGACTATTGGCGGTGCGACCAAATTTATTCCGATGACAGGTGTTACACTTCCGCTGGTAAGTTATGGAGGAAGTTCTGTCATGTGTACCATCCTGATGCTTGCAATCATTCAGGGACTGTATATTCTGAGGGAAGATGAGGACGAAGAAATTGAATCGCAGCGAAAAGAAACGTTTGAAAGAAGAGGAAAGAGAGCAACGCCTGAGAGAACGGGATATCGCCAGGCTCCGTAGAAAAAAGAACCGGCCGTTTACTTTTGTATCGGTGTTCTTTATATTGATTTTTGTCAGTCTGATCGGGTATCTGATTTATTTTGATGCCATAAAAAGTGACGATTTTATCAACAGTCCGTATAATACCAGACAGGATACGTTTTCAGACAGGGTAGTGCGTGGAAGCATCCAGTCTTCTGATGGAGAAGTCCTGGCACAGACCAATGTGTATGAAGATGGAACAGAAGAGAGAACTTATCCATTTGCAAATATTTTTGCACATGCGGTAGGATATGATACCAACGGCAAAAGCGGACTGGAATCAGAGGCGAATTTTCAGCTTCTGACTTCCCATTCTTTTTTCCTGGAGCAGATGAAAAATGAGTTTCTGGGCAAAAAGAATCAGGGAGATACCGTGATATCAAGTCTGAATGCTGATCTTCAGACAACAGCATATAATTCTTTGGGTGACCGCAGAGGAGCGGTAGTTGTCATAGAGCCTTCTACAGGAAGAATCCTTGCCATGGTAAGCAAACCGGATTTTAATCCGAATACCATTGCACAGGACTGGGATACGCTTGTCAATGATGAGAATAACAGCAGTCTTCTTAACCGTGCTACAAATGGTGCATATCCGCCGGGATCTACTTTTAAAGTTGTTACGGCCCTGGATTATTTCAGACAAAAGGGCTCTCTGGAAGGATATTCTTATCTGTGCCAGGGAAGTATTACAGTAGATGACCATACCATTCAGTGTTATAACGGTGAAGTACATGGACAGGAAGATTTTTATTCTGCATTTGCACATTCCTGTAACTGTGCGTTTGCGGATATGGGGCTGAATCTCGGGGCCGGTTCTTTGCGCAGTACCGCGGAGGATCTTCTTTTTAACAAAGCTCTTCCTATAAAACAAGTCGTTTTACCCTGGAAAAAAATTCAGCAAACGCGCTGGTAATGCAGACCTCTATTGGACAGGGAAATACGCTGGTGTCTCCTATGCATATGGCGCTGATCACAAGTGCGATCGCCAATGACGGTGTACTGATGAAGCCGACCATGATCGACAAAATTGTAAATAATTCCGGAGATACTGTAAAAGAAACGGAAAAGACGGAATATAAACGCCTGATGACCAGTAACGAAGCAGGTATTCTTGGAAAACTCATGAAAAATGTAGTTGAAAACGGTACAGCTTCTGCGCTTAACGGGCGTGGATATACGGTAGCCGGAAAAACCGGATCTGCGGAGTTTGATGAAAATGGTTCCAGTCATTCGTGGTTTATCGGTTATTCGAATGTAGATAACCCGGATATTGCTATTGCGGTGATCGTCGAAAACGGAGGAACCGGAAGTGAAGCAGCAGTTCCCATTGCAGGAGATGTATTTGATGCATATTATTTTGATTAAATTTCGTTAATTAAGACAGTATCTGCTTCTTGCCCCTTGCCTATATGAAGAAAAAGAGGTATACTGTAATCAGTGCAAAAGACACACGCATTACAGGAGGATTGCAATATGATAGAAGCAACAAGCTGTGGCGGTGTGGTAATTCATCGGGGTAAGATCCTGGCATTGTATAAATCCTACAGGAACCGTTATGAAGGATGGGTGCTTCCCAAAGGAACTGTAGAAGAAGGCGAGACCTTTGAACAGACTGCTTTACGTGAAGTGAAAGAAGAAGCAGGTGTCAGAGCTTCTATTGTGAAATACATTGGTAAGAGCCAGTATAATTTCACAGTTCCGGAGGATGTGGTAATGAAAGAGGTACACTGGTATCTCATGATAGCTGATAATTATCATAGCAAACCCCAGCGCGAGGAATATTTTGTAGATTCCGGATATTACAAGTTTCACGAGATTTATCATCTTCTTCGTTTTTCCAATGAGAAGCATATTGTGGAGCAGGCTTATCAGGAGTATCTGGAGATGCGTAGTGAGGGCGTCTGGGCGAAACAGCAGAAGTATTTCTAAAAACAAAGACAGGGCTGTGTGTTTACGCAGCCCTGTTTGACATTAAAGAAGCGGAGGTGGTCGTAAAGTGCTAAAATGGATGAAAGATTATTATATTGGAGATGATATAAAGAATCCTACCAGAGCAAGAGCACGGATCACTGCCGGGAAATTTGTACCGGATATTTATGTTGTTACGCTGTCAGATAATCCAGGGAATATACTGGAGATTCTTCCCTCCAGTATGCTGGTACAGCGCGGTGCCAGAGCAATCTGTCCGTTGATCATCGGAATGGCTAAAGGTAAAGATGGAGCGATACGGATGGTACAGGATATTATAGAACAGGTATATACGGAAACCGGTGATTTTAAAATAAAAGAATATCTGAAAAACAGGTGAATGAATGCTGCATATATTATGGCTGATACTAAAATGGATATTGATCCTTCTGGGGATACTCATCGGACTGGTTCTTCTGCTTTTGCTCCTGATCCTTTTTTGCCCGGTCAGATACCGAGCAAGTGCAGAAAAAAAGCGAACGGAGGGAATCAGGGAAATAAGAGCCTCGGGCGAGGTAAGCTGGCTGCTCCATATTATTTCGGCTCGTGCTTTCTGGGAAGAAGGGAAAATTCAAACAAAAATATGTGTTTTTGGAGTTCCACTATCCAGATTGAAACAAAAACTTTCCGGAAAGAAGAAAAAAACAAAAACTGATACCAGCAAAAAAGATCCTTCTGTTCAGAAGAAGCAGACAGAACAGGAAAAATATTCCAGATCATATAATAGTGAAGAAAAAGAAGAAACTTCCGTTATTATAAAAGAAGACACAACTCCTGTTGAAGTGGAGGAGATTGAAGGGCACAGATATACGCCGGAACTGTTGGAAAAAGAACCGGAGGATAAAATTTCAGAAATTTTGCCGGAACAGACGGATGCATGTGATGAAAGAGATTACAGGCGGGAAGATGGGATATCGAAAGAAATAGATACTTCAGTTTCGGAGCACAAAGAAACAGAGAATAAAAACAGAAAAAGAATAAAAGATTTAATTCTTAAAATAGCGGGCAGAATAAAATCAGTACTTGGAAAATTTTTGACAGTAGTGCGAAATGCTCTGAGGGTACCATCCAGAATTCTTAAAAAAATCCAGAAATTCGCATTAACAATCAGAAAATTCTGTGATAAGATAAACTGGTGGAGGGAATTTATTGACCATCCACGGACCAGAGCTGCGATTTCTTTCTTATGGGAAGATGGAAAAAAACTGATACATCATGTGTTGCCAACCAGAATCACCGGAAAGATTACTTTTGGAAGTGAGGATCCGGCTGTCACAGGTACGGTACTGGCGCTGCTGGGAATGACAATTCCTTTCCACAAAAATAAAATAATGGTAAATCCGCTTTTTGATGGTGAAAATATTCTGGAAGGCGAAATCTTTCTGAAAGGCCGGATTTATGGAGTTGTACTTATAAAGATAGCAATAGAGCTTTATTTTAATAAAAATATCAAATACGTCATCCACCGATGGAGACATAAGGAGGTCAATCATGGAGAAAGAGAATAATTTCAAGGATACCGTGAATTCATTATTTAAAGGAATGGATGGCTTTGTATCGGCCAAAACTGTTGTAGGGGATGCCATTCATGTAGGTGATACGATCATTCTTCCCCTGGTAGATGTATCTTTTGGTGTAGGTGCAGGAGCATTTGAAGGAGATAAAAAAAATAACGGTGGCGGCGGTCTGGCCGGAAAGATGACGCCTTGTGCAGTACTTGTGATCCAGAATGGAACCACCAAGCTTGTAAACGTTAAGAATCAGGATGGATTGACAAAAGTTCTGGATATGGTTCCCGACTTTGTGAATCGTTTTGTCCCAGGTGCAGGTGGAGATGAGAGCGCCGATGAGAAAGAAGATTAAGGATATCTTATCTGTGAAGAAGTCTGTATAAGATTTTGTGATGATAAGTATTCTGTCCTGCTTTTGTGCATATACTGTAACAAAAAAGAAATGAGCAGACAGGAGTGGGAAAGCTAACAGGTTTTATGTTGTTCTTTATCGGAGTAGGAATGGTTCTTGGAATTCTTATCACTGAGAATTTTATTGTGATCTCGATCGCAGTGGTATGTCTGCTATGCGGATATCATATGTTTTGCAGATAAACGGAAAGTGTGCGGTTAGCAGGCTTTCCGTTTATTTATAATAATATTTAGAAATAAAAAACAGCCCCCGCATTTTACGGGGGCATACGATATTACTTACGCTCTTTCAACTTTTCCGGATCTTAAACAAGAAGTACATACATACATTTTCTTTGCTCCGCCGGCAGTTGTTTTTACTCTGACGGATTTAACGTTAGATTTCCACATTTTGTTGGATCTTCTATGGGAATGACTCACATTGTTTCCGAAATGAGCTCCTTTATCGCAGATTGCACATTTAGCCATGAATAGCACCTCCTTTTATCAACAGTCACCATTTTAACAGATGAATTGCTCTTTTGCAAGCAAAAAAAGGAAATTTATCAAAAATTCTGCAAAGAGTTTTCTTACGGAACTTCTATATTGGAAGGAATGCTGAAAATCATGGCGAAATTAAGCGTTGTGTTCTTGTTAAAAAAAGGTTATAATAGATTTACATATAATTTAATTTAAATGAAACAGTGGAGGTAACCATATGAATGGACGTATAGATTCCGGATTGGGTCAGATCGTAATTGATACGGATGTCATTGCGACTTATGCCGGCAGTGTGGCAGTAGAGTGTTTTGGTATCATTGGAATGGCAGCTATCAGTATGAAGGATGGACTGGTTAAACTTTTGCGTATTGACAGTCTGAAACATGGTATCAGTGTTAAGATCACTGATGACAATAAGATCCGACTGAATTTCCATGTCATCGTAGCATATGGCGTGAATATCAGTACTATTGCGGACAATCTTGTCAACAATGTAAAATATAAAGTCGAGGCCTTTACAGGAATGGAGATCGAGAAGATCAATATCATGGTTGAGGGCGTACGTGCAATAGATTAGTTTTAGAGGAGGAACTTGTGGTGAATAACAAAACCATAGATGCTAAAATACTTTCAAGAATGTTTCTGGCCGGAGCCAAGAACCTGGAAGCGAAGAAAGAATGGATCAATGAACTGAATGTGTTTCCCGTACCTGACGGGGATACGGGAACGAACATGACGCTTACCATCATGTCTGCTGCTTCCGAAGTGGGTGCTCTTGCAGATCCGGATATGGAAACCTTGGCCAAGGCTATTTCTTCCGGTTCTCTTCGTGGCGCCCGTGGTAACTCCGGTGTTATCCTTTCACAGCTTCTGCGTGGATTTACCCGAGGTGTGCGCAAGCTGACAGATCTGGATGCACCTGCAATTGCCGCAGCTATGGAACGTGGTGTTGAAACAGCATATAAAGCAGTTATGAAGCCGAAGGAAGGAACCATTCTTACAGTTGCCAGGGCAGCAGCAGACAGAGCACTTGAACTTGCAGATTCCGCATCAGATCTGGACACATTTTTTGATGGGATATTCCAGCATGCGGAAGAGACACTTGCCAGAACCCCGGAAATGCTTCCTGTTTTGAAAGAAGCAGGTGTGGTAGATTCTGGCGGACAGGGTCTTCTGGAAGTTTTCCGTGGTGCCATTGACGGATATCACGGAAAAGAAGTAGATTATTCCCAGTTTGAGGCATCAGCGGCTCCAAAGATTACAAAGATTTCTCCTCAGGCAGAGGCTGATATCAAATTCGGATACTGTACAGAGTTTATCATCCTTCTTGAGAAACCGCTTCCACAGGAAGAGATCAGCCGTTTCCGTGAATTTCTGGATTCTATCGGAGACTCCATTGTACTGGTAGCAGACGACGAGATCGTTAAAGTGCATGTGCATACCAATCATCCGGGTCAGGCTTTCGAGCGTGCACTCACATATGGCCAGCTTTCACGCATGAAGATTGATAATATGCGTGAGGAGCATCAGGAAAAGCTGATCAAAGATGCTGAGAAACTTGCTAGAGAACAGGCTGAGAAGGAGAAAGAACCACCAAAAGACCATGGATTTATTTCTGTATCTGTGGGAGAAGGACTTTCTCAGATTTTCCGTGAGCTTGGTGTGGATTATCTGATCGAAGGCGGTCAGACCATGAATCCGAGCACAGAGGACATGCTCAACGCTATCGATAAAGTAAATGCAAAAACAATTTATATTTTCCCGAATAATAAGAATATTATCCTTGCGGCTAATCAGGCAAGAGATCTGACAGAAGATAAAGAGATCATCGTAGTTCCGACTAAGACGATCCCGCAGGGAATTTCCGCAATGATCAGTTTTGTTCCGGAAAAAGACGGCGAAGAGAACCTTGCTTCTATGACAGATGCCATTTCCAGAGTAAAGACAGGACAGGTTACTTATGCAGTCCGCGACACACGGATTGATGACAAGGAAATCCACGAGGGCGATATTATGGGAATCGGTGATGCTGGTATCCTTGCGGTTGGTAAGGAACGGCTTCAGGTTGCAGAAGACATGGTTGCAGAGATGATAGATGAGGAATCTGAGATCATCAGTGTTTATTATGGAGAAGATATATCTGAAGAAGAGGCAGAGGATCTTTCCAATAAACTTTCCGAAAAATATCCAGATTGTGAAGTCGAGCTGAACCAGGGTGGACAGCCAATTTACTATTACCTGATTTCCGTAGAATAAAGAGTACTAAAAATGAATGATAAGACACCTTTACGTGAATTAAAAGGCGTGGGTGATAAAACAGAGAAGCTTTTCCAGAAGATCGGAATTACGACTACGGAGGAGCTTCTCCGTTATTATCCACGGACTTATGATGTATATGAAGAGCCAGTTGAGATCGCATCGGCAGAAGAAGAAAAAACAGTTTCCATTCGTGGAACGATAACAGGCAGCCTGTATAGCAACCAGGTACGGAATCTGCAGATTTTGACTACAACAGTGGCAGACCAGAGCGGCCGTCTTCCAGTAGCTTGGTTTAATGCGCCTTATTTAAAAGGAACGTTGAAGAAGGGCAGTGTATTTATTTTCCGAGGAAAGATCATCCGTAAAAAAGGACGACTGCAGATGGAACATCCGGAGATATTTACTCCCGCAGCTTATGAGGAAGTTGTCCACAGTATGCAGCCAGTATATGCCCTGACCAAAGGCCTTACCAATAAGGCAATTACCAAACTTGTCCGGCAGGTCCTGGATACAAGACCCTTAAAAACAGAATATCTGCCAGAGGAGATCAGGGAGCGCTATCAGCTGGCGGACGATAATTTTGCAATACGTACCATACATTTTCCGGGGAATATGCAGGAATTGCTTACTGCCAGAAAAAGGCTCGTGTTTGACGAGTTTCTTCTTTTTGTACTGGCAGTGCAGCTTCTCAAAGAAAAGACAGAGGAAGCACCGAATACATTTTCCATGAAACCAGTGTGGACAACAGAGGAAATCATCGAAGGTCTTCCCTACGAACTGACGAATGCCCAGAAAAATGTATGGCATGAGATTGAGAGAGATTTAAGCGGTCATAAATTAATGTCCCGTCTTGTTCAGGGAGATGTTGGAAGTGGTAAAACAGTAATTGCGTTTCTGTCCATGGTGCTTTCTGCGGAAAACGGATTTCAAAGTGCACTGATGGTACCAACAGAGGTACTTGCCAATCAGCATTATGAGGGATTCCTGAGATTAATGGAAGAACAGAATATTACTTCCTGCCATCCGGTACTTCTGACGGGGTCCAGTACGGCAAAACAGAAACGGGAAATCTATCAGAAGATTGCAGAAGGTGAGGCAAATGTTATCATCGGGACTCATGCGCTGATCCAGGAGAAGGTAGAATATAAAAATCTTGGACTGGTTATCACAGATGAGCAGCACAGGTTTGGCGTACGTCAGAGAGAGGCACTGACTACCAGAGGAAATCCACCGCATGTACTTGTTATGAGCGCTACTCCTATCCCGAGGACCCTGGCGATCATCTTGTACGGGGATCTGGATATCTCCATTATTGACGAGCTTCCAGCACAGAGACTTCCTATTAAGAACTGCGTGGTGGGTACTTCTTATCGCCCAAAAGCATATTCTTTTATTGAAAAACAGATCCATATGGGAAGACAGGCTTATGTGATCTGTCCTATGGTGGAAGAAAGTGAAGGTCTGGATGCTGAAAATGTGACGGATTATGCTGTAAAACTTCGGGAGGCTCTTCCTGATGATATCTGTGTCGAGATTCTTCATGGAAAGATGAAACCAAAAGAAAAAAACAGGATTATGGAAGCGTTTGCTTCTGGGGAGATACAGGTACTGGTGTCTACAACAGTTGTAGAAGTAGGGGTGAATGTTCCGAATGCCACAGTAATGATGGTGGAAAATGCAGAACGTTTCGGACTTGCTCAGCTTCATCAGCTTCGTGGACGTGTAGGCCGTGGAGAGTTTCAGTCTTACTGTATTTTTATTCAGGGAAATAATGAAGAAGATACTTCCAAGCGCCTGAAGATCCTTAATGAATCTAATGATGGATTTTATATTGCAGGGGAAGACCTGAAGCTCCGGGGCCCTGGAGATCTTTTTGGTATCCGCCAGAGTGGATTGATGGAATTTAAGATCGGTGATATCTATAATGATGCCGGGATTTTGAAGAATGCCAGTGAGGCGGCAGGAGAGATCCTTGCACTGGATTTTGATCTCAGATTACCGCAACATAAGGCTTTGAAGGAACGACTGATGGGATATATGAATGAAGATCTGGAAAATCTGGGCATCTGACCTTGCGCTCTTCCCCAAAAAGTGATATCCTAAAGTTCGAGAAAAGATTAACAAATCTCTTGTAAGGAGGCTATAAAATGGCTAGAACAAAGAAAGCTGCAACTAAGACAACTGCAAAAACGGCTTCAGTAAGCGAGACTCCTGCAAAATCTGTAGTAACCGCATCCGAAGAGAAAGCCGTTCAGGCTGAGACACCGAAGACAGACGATGCAAAAGCTTCTGTAGAGACAAAAAAAGCAGCTGAAACACCGGCGGAGAAGAAAGCAGACACGAAACCTGCTGAAGAAAAAACAGCAGCTGTAAAGACTGAGGAACCAGTTAAGAAACCTGCTGCAAAGAAAACAACCACAAGAAAAACAACTACAGCTAAAAAGACGACTACAAGAAAAACTGCAACAGCCAAAAAGGCAGAGACAGTTACAGAAGTATATGTCCAGTACTGGGGCAAAGAGATACATACTTCTGAAGTTGCTGACCGGATCAAAAAAATCTGGACAGATGATATGGGTAAAAAAGCAACAGATCTGAAAGATCTGAAAATCTATATCAAACCGGAAGATAATGGTGCGCATTATGTGATCAATGGAGATGTTACAGGATTTATCGGCCTGTAATCTGGACGAGTAAATAAATATCACGATTATATATTCTGGCCTGCTATAGGATTAGCCTATGGCAGGCTATTTCTTTTGCATATTTGACGAAGAAAAAAGAGTATGATACGATATCTTCAACACATAAACATAGTAATCAGATATGAAAAAAGGAAATATATATGAAACAGATTTTATGCTTTGGAGATTCCAATACCTGGGGATACGACGGAGAAAGCAGAGAACGGCTGCCCTGGGGTGTGCGCTGGACAAGTCTTCTTCAGGAAAAATTAAACAAAGAAAAATACAGAGTGATTGAAGAAGGGTTATGTGGACGGACGACTGTTTTTGAAGATCCACTTCGTGATGGACGGAAGGGGACAGCACTTCTGCCAACTTTGCTGGAAACACATGCACAGGTAGATGTGATCACTCTTATGCTGGGAACCAATGACTGCAAAACGGTTTTCGGAGCATCTGCAGATGTGATCGGAAAGGGGATTCTTCGACTTCTGGATCAGATTCAGGAATATGCTCCAAAAGCGAAGGTTCTTCTGATGTCACCGATTTATCTTGGGGAAAAAGTATGGCAGGAAGGCTACGATCAGGAGTTTTCCAGAGAGTCGGTGGCCGTATCCAGAAATCTCCAGTCTGTATACGAAAAAATAGCAAAAGAACGTCAGATTGAATTTCTTCCGGCAGCGGCTTATGTACATTGCTGTGAGGCTGATCAGGAACACCTCAATGCATCTGGTCATAAAGAATTTGCGGAAGTAGTATATCAAAAGATCAGAAAGTTTTTGTAGGAAATGAATAGGATTTTCAAATACAGTAAATGCTGTCTGACAACACGGATTTTGTCAGACAGCATTTTTTACTGCATAAACTTTTCAGCTTTACATGGCAATGGATTTACTTAAATCGGATTAGTACTGCTGGCTGCCCTGAGAACCGCTGGACATCTGGCGTTCCTGAGCTTCAATCATCTTTTTTACCATATATCCACCAACAGAACCGTTCTGTTTGGAAGTAAGGTTACCATTGTATCCATCTGTAAGCGGAACACCCAGCTCGTTTGCTACCTCATATTTGAAACGGTCAAGTGCGCCTTTTGCTTCTGGTACAACTGTTTTGTTAGAAGAAGTGTTACTTGGCATAATTCATTTCCTCCTTGGTTGTTGTTTGGTTTGATGTTACATTGCTAGTATATGAAATAGCGGAAATAATACACTGGCAGTTAAAGGAAATTTACAGAATAATATAAAAAATTAAAATCGAATGTATGGTTGTTTTTATAAAAAACAGAAGTTATAATATTTTCTGTGGTGCATATAATATCTGGCAGATAAGTAAAGGGGGATTTTGTGAAAAAGAAGCGCTATCCCACATACAGACGAAAATCAAAAAGAAAAAAACAGCCAGCAAAAAAGATCATAACAGGATTGATACTTTGTATTACCATTGCACTGTGTAATGGCTGGAAACCGCCGGACAGCCTGGATAAAGCCAGGGAACAGAGCGAGATTTTTTGTAATATATTTTTTACATATATAGAAGAAAATACAAAAAATTTTTCAGAAAATATATCCGAAGCGATTTCCCACACAGCTTATAAAATACTGGAGCAGACAGGAAATCAGGCCGGAGGACAGAATGCAGATATTTCGCTGGAAAATATACCGGAATACAGTGGAAGTCCTTGTGTAGAGCTTGATGGAAATATTCCGGAATTTTCAGCAGAAAAGAAAAATGGCCCTGCATATGAATTTTACAGCGAACTGGATGCTCTTGGACGATGTGGATATGCGGAATCCAAGATCACACCCCAGCTGATGCCGACAGAGGAACGAGGTGCTATCGGAATGATCAAACCAACGGGCTGGCATACAGTAAAATATGATAATGTAGATGGCAGATATCTTTATAATCGCTGTCATCTGATCGGTTATCAGCTTACCGGGGAGAATGCAAATGAAAAAAATCTGATCACGGGAACCCGGTATCTTAATGTAACCGGAATGCTGCCTTTTGAGAATGAAGTGGCAGATTATGTACACAGTACCGGGAATCCCTGTATGTATCGCGTTACTCCGATTTTTGCAGGAAAAGAACTTGTGGCCCGCGGTGTGGAAATGGAAGCGGAATCTGTAAAGGATCAGAACGTAGCCTTTCACGTTTTTGTATATAACGTACAGCCGGGAATAGAAATTGATTATCAAACCGGAAACAGCTGGCAGCAACCATAAATTCACAGGAATCCCGAAAGAGAAAATATTAATTTTTCATGAATTTGTATGAATTAAATTGCACTTTTTTGGGCGATATGCTAAAATCAATTACAGAGTTATATGGTTTTACCGCTATACAGTGGAGAAAAAGGGATGTAACCCGAGGTCAGAATGGAGAGGTGAATTATGAATTTAGGAATTATTGCACATAACAGTAAGAAAGTTCTGATTGAAGACTTCTGTATTGCATATAAGAATATCCTTGCCAAACACGAAGTATATGCAACCGGAACAACGGGAAGAAGAATTGAGGAAGCGACCAGCCTTCATGTCCATAAGTTTCTTGCCGGAAGCATTGGCGGAGACAAGCAGTTTATGGAGATGGTAGAAAGACAGGATCTGGATATGGTGATCCTGTTTTATAATCCTGTCATGATGGATCCGGCAGAACCGGATATCATGAGTATTGTTAAACGATGCGACCAGTATAATATTCCGGTTGCTACAAATATTGCCACTGCGGAGCTTTTGATTCTCGGACTGGCCCGTGGTGATCTGGATTGGAGATTAAATCTGAAATGAGAGTAATAGCAGGAAAAGCACGTAGATTAAATTTAAAAACAATTCCCGGAAATGAGACAAGACCAACAACAGACCGTATTAAGGAAACTCTTTTTAACATTCTCCAGCCTGAAATACCAGGTTGCAGGTTCCTGGATCTTTTTTCCGGAAGCGGAGCTATTGGTATCGAGGCATTGAGCCGAGGCGCTGATTATGCAGTATTTGTTGAAAAAAATCCCAAGGCATGTGCATGTATCCGTGAAAATCTTTCATTTACAAAACTCTCTGAAGGTGGTAAACTGCTGAACATGGATGTACTGCAGGCGTTGCGTTCACTGGAAGGTGGAGAACCTTTTGACTGTATCTTTATGGATGCACCTTATGAACAGCATCTGGAGCAGCCGGTTCTCGAATATCTGGCTGACAGTACTCTTGCAAACGAGAACACGCTTATTATCATAGAAGAAGATCTTTACACGGATTTTTCTTATGTGGAGGAATTGGGCTATCATCTGATACGTTCCAAGGAATATAAAACAAATAAGCATGTTTTCCTAAAAAAATGAAAGCGAGACAGACATATGATAACAGCCGTATACCCAGGAAGTTTTGACCCGGCAACTTATGGTCATCTTGATATTATTAAACGAGCAAGCATTTCTTTTGACCGGGTTATAGTGGGCGTTTTGCACAATTCTGCAAAAAGTCCGTTGTTTTCTGTGGAAGAACGTGTTAAGATACTAGCAAAGGCAACAAAAGATATCCCGAATGTGGAGGTGAAAGCATTTGAGGGCCTGTCTGTGAACTTTGCCAGGGAGAATCATGCCCAGGTGATCGTTCGCGGTCTTCGTGCTGTCACGGATTTTGAATACGAGCTGCAGATGGCGCAGACCAACCGTGTTCTTGCACCGGATGTGGATACCGTTTTTCTCACAACCAGTCTGGAATATGCATACTTAAGCTCCACGATCATGAAAGAAGTTGCTAATTTCGGAGGAGATCTGAGCAAATTCGCTCCACGTGAGATTACGGATGCAGTCGAAGAGAAATTGAAAAAAAGAGAAACAGAGAAATAAGGAGAGTGTATTATGAGCAGCAGAATTGAACAGATTATTCAGGAGATTGAAGAGTATGTGGACAGCTGTAAATTCCAGCCTCTTTCCACTACCAAGATCGTAGTGAACAAAGAAGAGATTGAGGAGTATTTACGTGAACTTCGTCTGAAAACTCCGGATGAGATCAAACGTTATCAGAAGATCATCAGCAATAAGGATGCGATCCTTGAGGATGCTCAGGCTAAAGCTGACAGTCTGATCGCAGATGCTCAGGCCAAAGCTCAGGAACTTGTTACACAGCATGAGATCATGCAGAAAGCATATGCACAGGCAAATGAGACCATAAATGCTGCAAACAAGCAGGCTCAGGAGATTCTTGATTCTGCAACACAGGATGCAAACAGCATTCGTCTCAGTGCGATCACATACACAGATGATATGATGGCTAATATCGGTTCTGTCCTGAATCAGACACTTGAAGATGCCGGTGGTAAATATAAAGCATTTATTGATGCTCTGCAGAGCTGCCTTGAGGTTGTTAATCATAATCGTCAGGAGCTTGCACCACAGACTGCTCAGGCAGCGGCAATCTCCAATACCTTCCAGGATGATGACAGTTCTTCTATAACAAAAGAAGACGAAGATCTGTTAGACGATATCGGAGAAAACTAGGATCAGGAATATCGCACTGGCGTTCAGACATTTTGAAATAGCGTAGGGGATCAGTGACAAACTGTTTTCCAATACGCTTTTTGTCTGAGCCATGACGCAAAAGCCACCAAAAGAAGTCAGGAGCATAGAAGCAAGGTATCTGCTTTTCCATGGCAGCGGTGCGCCGGCAATCTGTTTCAGCCCGGTAGTTAGTTCCAGTGGTGCTGTGAACAGCATACAGCTTTGTGCATGAAATGGCCAG
>ENA-ORTN01000391-ORTN01000391.1-human-gut-metagenome-genome-assembly--contig:-NODE-391-length-50324-cov-7.391474_pt1 | contig 50324 bp, 41 predicted proteins | sample MGYA00242070_ERZ509189 | MGnify/ENA primary metagenome ERZ509189 (study PRJEB26280, sample SAMEA2338821) | human gut metagenome | biome: human gut; feature: human-associated habitat; material: faeces...
AACCCCAGTGGCTTGCCGCTGGGTTAAGTCAGTTTAGAATGGAAGTAACACTAACACATGATTTTATACAAAATCAATATCATTAATGGAGTATACTATGGCTAAACAAAAAAATATTATTACTGAATTTCGTAATTACCCGCTTCGTGTTGAATTTCCTATTCTGCTACTGACAGGAAACCAGTGGTGGATTTCTGATGTTCCAAGTGCCAATCTTCACTTTCATAACTGTCTTGAAATTGGTCTTTGTCACGAAGGAGAAGGTACACTAATTATCCAAAAAGAAAGCCGCCATTTTTCGGCTGGCGATATTACCATAATTGCACGAAACATTCCTCACACAACATATAGTGCACCTGGTACACAAAGTCTCTGGACATACCTGTTTGTAGATCCGCAGGAGCTTCTTGACCCATTGACTGGCGGATATGCTAAGCAAACATCAGAATTGCTTCGAAAAATAAATTCCGCTTTTTTAATTCCAGCAGGTCAAAGCCCTTCTGTTTCATTTTATTTTAACCAAATATGCTACTCAATACAGGAAAAGCCTTCTAATCATCACTTAAAGGTTCGTTCTGATTTTCTTTCACTACTGATTGACGCCGTTAATTTTCTTCCTAAGCAGGAAACTGCACCAGAAACGTTAGACAGTGCCTCTACGCTCTCAATCGTCCCGGCACTTGAGTATATCAAGCAAAATTATATGACAACCTTTTCGATGGATTATTTAGCAGAGCTATGCGGATTAAGCCCAACGCATTTTAGGCGTATTTTCAATCTTGCGATGGGACGCAGCCCACTCGAATATTTAAACACTGTACGTATCAATAAAGCATGCTATCAGCTTCGCTCAACTGAAAACTCTATATTAAATATATCGGAAGATGTTGGTTTTCACTCAATTTCCAGCTTTAACCGTTATTTCAGCCGTATGATCGGCATGTCACCACGAGAATATCGCTGCTGTGACAGTCAGGATGAACGACTGCAAAAATCTAAGATCATGAAATTTAATGGCTGGATGGAAGCAGAACGCTAATGATATGAAAAAGAGGAACTGCAAAACAGTTCCTCTTTTTCATATCATTATATAATAATTATTTTTCAGGTGCCGCTGCCTCAACTGGCTTTTTTCTCGGACGGCCTCTCTTTGGTTTTTCTGCTGGTACCTCTGCTGCCTCTTTCTTTGGCGTCACTTCTGGTTCTTGTTCCTTAACCTTTCTTGGGCGGCCTCTCTTTGGCTTCTCTGCCGGTACTTCTTCTGCAGCTTCCTTTTTTACTCTTCTTGATCTAGTTGGCTTTTCTGTCTTTGCTGCCTCTGTGAGTTCTTCTGTCTTTGCTTTTCTCGGACGGCCTCTCTTTGGTTTTTCTACCGCATCCTTAGCTGCGGCAGCCTCTTTTTTTGATACTGCATCCTCGATTCTGCAAAATGCTGCTGCTGTACGGCTTGGCAGATAAGCAAAGAAGCCTGTTCTTCCATCTGGAAGTTCAACCGTATTATAGACAACGTCCTTAGCAATACGATCCTGTCCACCAAATCTGCTCTCATCTGATGTCAATACAGCATGATACTTTCCAGCCTTAGATACTGGAACAAAATAGCCCTCAAAAGAACGATTTGGATGGAAGTTAAATGCAAATACAACATTTCCCTTCTCATAAATCATCATATCATCCTGCTGATGTACCCACATATTGTATGGGTTCTCATCTTCTAAGATATGGTGCTCTTTTGTGAATGAAATCATTGCCTTATCAAAATCATTCAGCCAGCAGTACTTTAAGTTTGGATTGTCAACTAAGCTCCACTGACGTCTGCAATAATGATAACTCCAGCCATTGCCCTCTCTCGGGAAATCAATCCACTCTGGATGACCAAATTCATTGCCCATGAAGTTTAAATAGCCCTCGCCGCCAAGTGTCATCGTAATAAAGCGAATCATCTTGTGCAGTGCCACACCTCTGTCAATGATGTAGTTCTGGGTATTCTTCTCCATAGACCAATACATTTCCTTATCGCATAAACGGAACATAATTGTCTTATCACCAACAAGTGCCTGGTCATGAGACTCTGCATAAGCAATTACCTTCTCATGTGGTCTGTGGCTGGTAAGCTCATGCCAAAGCTTCCACATATCCCAATCTTCATCCTTGTATTCCTTTAAGAACTTAATCCACATATCTGGAATACCCATTGCAAGACGATAATCAAAACCAATACCGCCTTCTTCAATTGGAATACACATGCCTGGCATACCAGACATATCCTCTGCGATACTCATTGCATTCGGATTTACCTCATGAATAAGCTCATTTGCCAATGTAAGATAAGTGATTGCTTCAATATCTGTGTTCATGGAAAAATACTTATCATAATTGTCAAAGCTTGTTCCAAGACCATGATCAAGATATAGCATACTTGTAACACCATCAAAACGGAAACCATCAAAATGGAATTCCTTCATCCAGTACTTTAAATTTGAAAGCAGGAAATGAATAACTTCATTCTTTCCATAATTAAACAATCTGGTATCCCAAGCCTGATGATAGCCTCTTGCGCCACTGTGGAAGAACTGGTAATCTGTTCCATCGAACTCGTTGATTCCCTCACGTGTATTCTTTGCCGCATGAGAATGTACAACATCAAGCAGCACACGAATACCCATACTATGTGCCTTATTTACAAGATATTTCAGATCTTCTGGCATACCACTTCGAGAAGCTGGTGCGAAAAAGCTGCCGATCTGATAACCAAAGGAACCGTAGTAAGGATGCTCCATAATAGCCATAATCTGAATAGTATTATATCCAAGATTTTGTATGCGCGGAAGTATCTTATCTGCAAATTCAAGATAAGAACCAACTTTTCTCTCCTCCTGAGCCATACCAACATGACACTCATAAATATACGGCGGAAGTTCACTATGGAAATCCTGATCCGTCCATGCAAATGGTGTCTCTGGATCATAAACCTCTGCACTCCAAAGATAGGTTGTAGGATCCTGAACAACTCTGCGTGCATACAGTGGGATTCTCTCAAGCTCCTGACCATCATGCTCTACAATTGCTAAGACCTTACATCCATTCCACAGCGTATCCTTAGAAAGCTTTATCTCGAAAACGCCGTTTTCTAAACGCTCCATTGGATGTTTTCTGTGATTCCAGCCATTGAACTCACCTGCCAGATACATCTTAGAAGCGCCCGGTGCCCACTCACGGTAAACCCACCCTTCCGATGTTCTGTGTATACCAAAATATTCATGTCCATTGGCAAAATCCACAATTGATCCATTTGCGCCAATAAGTTCCTCCCTTTTTTTATGATAATCATTGACGCGCAGATCTAGGTCAGCCTCATAAAGCTTCAGCACATCATCGTATTCCATAATCTTGTACTTCATAACTTTCCTTACCTTTCCGGTTCCTACAAAACCTTTTCTGAAATTACGAATAGACAGATATATCATACACCTTTTTATGTTTTTCGTCAATATCTCTATGAATATTCGTGTTTGTTTTAACGTTATCGTACAATTTCCATAGTTTCCATATGAAGACTCGGAATCGTTTTTGGATATGCAGCGATAGCCCGCTCTACAAAACTGCCATTTTCATATGCCTTTACAAGAAGGCGCAGTTCTTCAATTCTTTGAGAAAGCTTCTTGCCTGCATCCGTGTCTGATACAAGTATTCTTTTGTCCATTTTCTGTGTAATCTGAAGAGTTGGCATATCATCTGATTCTGGCTTAGACAATGGATGTGAAATATAATCATGATGCTGTGCCAGTGCAAGATAATGTGAATTAAAAATCAGCGTGTAGCCTGCAATACCAGTTTTGGCCTGATAAGCTTTTGACAATCCTCCATCAATTACATATAACTTTCCATCTGCCTTAACCGGATTTTCACCATCTTTTTGACGAACAGGAACATGACCATTTATAATATGACCATGTACAGGATCTACGCCAAATTCCTTTAAAATCTGCTCGCACACATGTGAATCTGCACTCAGACGATAATAGCTATTATATACCTCCTCATGCAGTGCTTTCTCTTTTGTAAAATATCGTTCAAATGCAGACATTCGGCTCTTACCAAATAAAGGTGACTGTGCACTGCACCACAAAAGCCACATCTTGTCAACATTCTTTTGCTTATCCGGGTGATCCTTAGGAAGAAAATAGGCTTCTCTCGCTGCCCGCTCAAGACGATCAAGCAGCGCCCTGCCAGCATATTTTTCTCCATCCACCTCGACTCTTTCAAAGCTTCCATCTTCATTCATCGGAATACAGCCATGAAACAACAGATTTCCATTCATACATAAATACATGCTTCCGCTGCTGTAAAGAAAACGCACATGACGCTGCAAAGCTTCGCTGTGTGCAAATGATGCAGCTAACACATCCATAAGCTGCGCTTCCTTTTGTGTAAGCTCAAGCGGATTTTGTGGATCAACCGTTGGAAAATTCGTATCAGTTAACGGGCACGTAATTCCATTATACTTATACAGTCCTTTCTCGTAATCAATATGTTCAAGCAAATTTCTGTCTTCCATATGATATTCTGGATGACGGTGCACCATCTGGCCAATGAGTTTTAGCTGAATAATAGCCATCGCTTTATGCATCTTAGCCGACAGACTCTTTGCCACCTTATCATAGACATTTTCATCTAATACCTTTGGCAAAAAGCGCTCGCATAAATCATCGCGGTAAACCTCTGATGCAAAATCTGATAAAGGACGCAAATTGATTCCATAACCATCTTCAAGGCAGTCAAAATTGTTATAGCTAATTCCCATGCGCACAACATTTGCAATTAATACGCGGTTTCCGCATGCAGCACCCATCCATGAAATATCATGATTTCCCCACTGAATATCAACATCGCCATATTCAATTAATTCCTCCATGATCCTGTCTGGGCGTGGTCCTCTGTCAAAAATATCACCAATTACATGAATCCAATCCATTGTCAGACTGCGGATCAACTTGCAAAACTGGGGAATAAACGTATCTGCAAGCCCACTTGACACAACTGCCTCAATAATGCTGCTTCCATATTCTAAACGGCCCTCGTCCTGACCTGGATATAAAAGTTCTTCCATAAGGTAATCATACTCATGCGGAATTTTGCTTCTCACATGCACACGTGAATATTTAGCACTAACACTGCGGCACAGCTGTGTCAGATAAAAAATAGTATTCTTCATCCATTCATTTGTATCTCTGCCATACTCATGCATCAAACTAAGTACCTTAACTGGATCATAAATCAAATTGGCAAGCTGATTTTGCTGTGGATTAGTCAGTACATCCTGAAATTGAATACGAATCTTCTCACGAATTACTCCTGATGCACCGTTCATCAACTCTGAAAAGCCCTTATGCTCCCCATGTAGATCACTAAAAAAATATTCTGTTCCTTTTGGCAGGCTGCTCATTGCTGTCAAATTTGCGATTTCGCACAGCGCCGCCTGACGGTTTGGGTATTCTCTTGCCAAAAGCTGCAAATATCGTTTTTCCATTCTTAAATCCTCATATCTTCCTGTGCCTTTTATTTCAGGCACAAATGCCGGTGAAAATCTCGTGTCAAACAGAATAAAACAAGATATTCTGTACATACTGTCTTCATATCGTCTTTTGCCGTACCCGGGAACGAATCAAAAGGCGTTTATCCATAGATCATGGTAACAAAAAGAGCGGCTGCTCAAAAAGCAGCTGCCCCTTTTTGCATTCCGGCAGCATAGCTGCGGATTTATTTCTCTTCAGTCTCAAGACTAATATTATTTTCTGTCAGAATCTTCTCAAGCTCTGCTGTATCAAGATCTGCACCTTTCTTTGCAATATAAGCGGCCTTAATAAGATCAAATGCTCTTCTTTGTCCACTTCTTCCAAACTGAACAAGCGCTGGCAAATTGTTCTCAACATTGCTTACAAATGCCTTCTGAAGTCCCATGCGTGCCAGTGCCTGGAATGCAAGATAAATATTATCAAAGCTCTTATCCTGGCTCTTCTCAAGAAGCAGACTCAGTGCCAGACGGCCAATCTTCTCTCTGCTCTTTGCAGATCCATTTTCCTCAATAGTTTCAATATCAATTAAGCTGCTCACATCCTCATTTGGATAAAGATCGAGCGCCATCTGCAGCTGATACAGACGATCTAAGCGATCCTGTGGAATTGCATCCTCACCCTTTTCCTTCTTAATTGCTGCAAGCTCTTCTGCAATCGGAAGACCTTCAAGCAGGAAGTTTACAAAGTTTCTGCTAACCGGACCTGCAAATGTGGAGGATTCTACCTGCTTAAATTTGCTCTTTAACAGCTCCTGAATAGAAAGATCAAATTCATCATTATCCAGTTCCTTATAATCTGCATGAGTGATCAGTTCCTGCAATAAGAACAGGAAATGAACTGTATCAACTACCTCATCATCAACTGCCTTAAAGCTGTCAATAAATCCCTGAATATTTCCAAGACGAGCCTGTGCCTCTGTGCGAAGTACCATAACTGGCTGATAGTTTCTGTTTTCCTTCGGGAACTTATCTGCGAGCTCAACTAACTTTTCAAAGTCTCTTGCATTATATGTTGCAAGCAGCTCCATATAATCTGTATCCGGTGCATCCTTCTCCTTTAAAAGCTCTAACAGTGCAAAACTCTGATCAGTCTTTTGTGCACGTAATGAGCGGAAGAAACGGCTGTTTAACTGGGATATGCTTAACTTATCCATATTCTGAGTATAATCAGTTACAAAATGCTCTGCAATAGTTACCTCAATTGCGCCAACACCCTTATCTAAGCTGTCAAGCAAAGCTCCAAGCAGACGATATTCATTGCGAAGCTTCAGATAGCGAATACGAAGCACATCACTAGAAAGCACCTCCTGACGATTCGGATGATCATTCTGGAACTGCTTTAAATCCTCATCCTTCTTTACAAAAAGCATCATGAAATAAACAATCTGCGGTTCCTCGCCAAACTTGTAGGAGCTAAGCGGGCGATACATAGGTGCTAATGGTGCATGCTTTTTGCCTGCATAATGCTCCTGAAAATGTTTAAAGAAGCCCTGACGATCCTCTACTCTGTACTGGCTACTTTTTCCTGTAAACCATGAAAGCTCATTTTCAATTTCTTCTGCCTTTTTACGGAATTTATGACTTTCTAATGTCTTATTATAATCCTGAAGTATTACCTGTCTGTATGGATTTTTAAGCAGAACCTTTGCTGCCTGCATCTTTTCTTCTGCCATTTGTTACCTCTCTTTCGCTGCCATGCAGCCTTTTCTATGTAATTTATGCACTTATCATATCACAAAATTTCAAACAATTCAATTCAATTTTACCAATTTCATTGAATAAGTTCTAAAAATTAAAAAAAATGCCAACCTAAAGTTTTTTTTCTTAGGTTGGCATTTTTTAATTTTTTCATTTGTTAAAGCTCAATGTTTAAATTCTTCGGTCCAAAACCAAGCGGAAGAATCTCTTTTAAAGTCATGATCTTATAATCGTTTTGAGAGGTTCCCAGAATAATTGGGAAGGTCTCATAATCACAAAATTCCATCATAACCTGACGGCATACACCACATGGTGCAGTCAGCACAAGATCGCCATTTTCTGGACCTGCTACAATTGCTATTGCCGCAAAAGAGCGTTCTCCCTCGCTGACAGCTTTAAAGAATGCAGTACGCTCCGCACAATTGCTCGGCGTATAGCCTGCATTTTCAATATTGCAGCCACGATAAATTTTTCCATCAGCTGTAAGAAGCGCAGCGCCTACCTTAAAATGAGAATACGGCGTGTAGGCCATTTTTCTAGCCTCAATTGCTTCCTTAATTAGAACTTCTGCATCAATATTCATATACATATTCCTATTACTTAGATTTGATATATGGCTTTCCGTTTGCAGCCGGAACTCTTGCCTTTCCGACAAACAATACAAGTGCCAGAATTGTTACAATATACGGAATCATGGAAATTAAGTTCGGGGAAATAATATTGCTTGTTCCTGCCAGAACCTTTACACCGCTGCAAAGACCAAACAGCATACATGCAAGCATGGCGCCGTGAGGTGTAAATTTACCAAAAATAACAGCAGAAATTGCCATAAAGCCCTGACCTACGATAACGGCTGGCTTAAACTGGTTTGTAGTTGCCATAGTTATATAGGCACCGCCAAGACCTGAGAAAAAGCCCGATAAGATAACGGCAATATAGCGTGTCTTTGTTACGTTGATTCCAAGTGTATCACAAGCCTGTGGATGCTCACCTACTGCGCGAAGGCGAAGACCAAACTTTGTCTTGTAGAACAAGAACCAGACAATCGCCACACAGATAAAACAAATGTAGCCTGCCACATGGATATTTAATACATTATTCCAGAAGGAACCTGACGGAAATACACCGTCAAGAAGCTTCGGAAGACGGCTTGCGTCATCAGTAATTGCCGGTGTATCAGTACTGTCTGCGAATAATACACGACAGATAAAAATTGCAATACCAGGTGCCAAAAAGTTAATGGCAGTACCAGAAATTGTCTGATCTGCGTTGCAGGTGATGCAGGCAAATGCATGAATCACTGCAACAAGCGCACCAGCTACTCCAGCAAGTACAAAAGCTAGCCATGGTGAACCTGGAATAAAATAGCAAAGTGCTGCACCTGTAAATGCACCTACTGTCATCATTCCCTCAATACCAATATTTACAACACCGCTTCGCTCTGAAATACAAGAACCAAGCGCCGCATACAGAAGCGGAGGCGTTGCGATCAGCATCGCGTTAATTAAAAGTCCGAAATCTTTTATAAATTCATTCATCTTACTTTCCTCCCTTCTGCATCTTCTTCTGAGCAAATGCCTTGAATACATGTGTGATCGCAATAATTAAAACGATCGCACCCATGATAATATCAAGAACCTCCTTTGGTGCACCAACAAGGTTTAACTTAGAACCACCGTACTTCATTGCACCGTAGAAAAGTCCAGCAAAGATACAGCCTATCGGGTTGGAACTTGCGATTAACGCAACTGTAATTCCCTGGAAACCAAAGCCTTCCTGTCCGGCAAACTGTGCGATATGCATTGCATTTCCAAGAATCTGTACCGCACCGCCAAGACCTGCTAGTGCACCAGAGATTGCCAGTGCCTTCATAACAGATGCACTAGAATTAATACCGCCGTACTCAGCAGCATGACTGTTAAATCCAACGCTTCTAAGTTCATATCCAAGCGTTGTCTTATTGATGATATACCATATAATCACGGCAACAACAATTGCAATAATAATTCCATAATTTATTGTTGTACATCCTGTCATCTGACGCACTGACAGCGGCAGCAACATCTTGGCATTGTCCAAAATATCAATGGTTGCTTCCTTTGACGGCGCCTTAATTCCAGGAAGATTTACAATATAGTTAGAGAGATAGTAAGCAATCCAGTTCATCATAATAAAGGAAAGTACCTCATTGATTCCCTTTTTTACCTTTAACAGACCACAAAATGCAGACCACACAGCACCTGCTGCTGCAGCTGCAATTAGACAAAGCGGAACTGTAATTATTGCCGGAAGCGGACAAAACATTCCGATTACAGTCGCTGCAAGACTTCCCACTACAAACTGGCCCTCTGCACCAATGTTAAATACACCTGTGCGGAAAGAGAAAGCCACACTAAGACCTGTAAAAATTAAAGGTGTTGCATAGACAACTGACCACGCTAAAAACTTCGGTTTTGCAAAAATACCAGTAAACAGCTTTGCGTAAATAACACCTGGATTCATTCCTGCAATCGCCAGAATAATTGCACCTGTTAAAAATCCGATCAGGATTGCAAACAGCGTATAGATAATATTTCCTTCTAATATACTTTTCTTATGCTTCATGCTGCTTTCCTCCTGCCATCATAATTCCAAGGGTCTTCTCATCTGCACCTGCCGCCGGCATACTTCCTGTAATCTGTCCGTCAAAGATAACCTCGATACGATCAGATACACTCATAATCTCATCCAGCTCAAAAGAAACGAGAAGCACAGCCTTATTTTTATTTCGCTGCTCGACTAAGTAGCGATGTACAAACTCAATAGCACCAACGTCAAGACCACGAGTCGGGTTAACAGCAATCAACAGATCCTTATCATTTGTGATCTCTCTTGCAATAATAACTTTTTGCTGATTTCCGCCTGAAAGCGTTCCTGCCGGACGAGACTCACTTCCTGCCGGACGAATATCAAACCTCTCTACAAGATCCTTTGCATGAGCCATAATGGCATCCTTTTTCAAGACACCTTTCTTTGAGTACGGCTCCTTCATGTAATTTTGCAAAATCAGATTTTCAGCAACAGAAAACTCCAGCACCAGACCATGCTTTTGGCGGTCAGCTGGAATACTTGTGATGCCGCTCTCAAAGATTTCCTTTGGTTTTTTGTTGAAAACATTCTTGCCGTTAATGAGGACTTCACCGGAATCGCCCTTTTTCAATCCTGTCAAAATTTCAACAAGCTCTGTCTGTCCATTTCCATCGACACCGGCAAGACCTACAATCTCACCTCTTCTAACTGACAGATTAAGTCCCTTTAAAATCTCAACACCGCGGTAGTCCTTTCCATGAATATCCTTCACTTCAAGAACAACCTCTCCCGGCTTGATATCCTTCTTTTCTACCTTAAACTCAACCTTACGGCCTACCATCATGGCTGCAAGATCATTTTCATTAACATCACTGACTTTGACTGTATCAATATATTTTCCCTGACGGATAATCGTACAATAATCAGCACAGCTTGTAATCTCTTTTAGCTTATGAGTAATCAAAATAACGGATTTTCCGTCGGCTGTCAGATTGGAAATAATCTCCATAAGCTCTGTGATCTCCTGCGGCGTCAGCGATGCAGTCGGCTCATCCAAAATCAGGATGTCTGCACCACGATAGAGAACCTTTAAAATCTCCACACGCTGCTGCATACCAACAGAAATATCTTCAATCTTGGCATCCGGATCTACCTGCATATTGTAGCGCTTTGAAATCTCCTCTACCCTCTTGCGCGCTGTCTTTAGATCTACCGTAAGACCTTTCATCGGCTCCATTCCAAGGATAATGTTTTCTGTGACAGAAAATGGTTGTACAAGCATAAAATGCTGGTGAACCATACCAATTCCAAGTTCAATAGCACGGCTTGGACTGTGAATCACTTCCTCTTTTCCGCCAACAAAAATCTGTCCGGATGTTGGCTGATACAGACCATAGAGCACATTCATAAGTGTACTCTTTCCAGCTCCATTCTCACCAAGGATTGCATGAACCTCACCCTTGTGAACGAGCAGATTAACATGGTCATTCGCTGTAAAATCGCCAAATTTCTTGACAATTTCACGCATTTCGATGGCTGGCTTCGTCATGTCCATATGACTGATTCTCTCCATCTCTTCCTCCTCCTTCGTCTGTTATAAGCATTCAAAACAATTGTCTATTTCGACTATATTTTTTCTTTATGTGGTAACAACATCATCAAAGCCACTCTTATAAGCAAGCTCTTCTAGCTGTTCCATATACTCCTTTGACGGACTCTGATAAGTCCTGTACTCTTCCCTGACGCCAAAAGGACGGTATGAGATGAGTTTGTAGCGCACTGGATGAATACTCTGATATGGCCTTAACAATTCTCCAGCTTTAATAATTGTATTTTCAATGTCAAACAGACCTGGTACAATGACGGTACGAATTTCAAAAAGTTTTCCCATCTTTGCTAAAAATACTGCATTCTCAAGCGTATTCTTGTTTGGCATCGCAGTAACTTTTAAATGATCCTCTTCGCCAAATGCCTTAATGTCAAGCATAACACCGTCTGTAACCGCTAACAGATCGTCTTTTCCAGCAAACGGTGTGCTTCCATTACTGTCCATCATCGTGTTTAAACCAGCTTCTTTGCAAAGCTTAAATAATGATTCGACAAACTCACAATATAGACTGCACTCTCCTCCAGAAACAGTGACACCGCTGATAAATGGAATCTGCTTTTTAATCTGTTCAAAAGTTTCTTCTGGTGTCAAATTACAGATACGGGGACTGCTTCCAAAACGACATGTTTTGATGCAGGTGTCGCATCCTACACAGCGCTCTGGGAAGAAATGCACCTTGCCGTTTTCATTTTGAAGTGCCCCCACAGGACAGACCTGCACACAGGCCATACAGCCTGTGCACATATTTCTTGTCTCTGGGTTATGGCAATAACAGCAGTCCCAGTTACAGCCCTGAAAAAATACGGCCGTGCGATTTCCCGGACCATCTACGCTGCTAAATGGAATAATTTTATTGACCGGTGCAGTGATCATTACCGAATCCTTCTTTCCTGAACATGACCATTTTCAGTTGCACCTGTTGCAAGCTGCGTTGTATTTTGCAGCACACTCTCACCCTTTTGATACTTTTCAATCTCGGAACGCTTTGCTAAGTATCCGGTGACGCGAATTACATCGCCGTCGCTCTCATAGAAGGACAGGTAACGAAGATCAGCCTGGAATGCCCCCTTTACGATGTCAAGAACAAACTGTGGATTCTTGTGTACTGTCACGTCTACTGGGAAAATATCTCCGGTACCAGATGGGAAGTACTTGTGGAAGCGGCTGCAATGGCGCAGCTGATCAATCAGCTCCTTCGGCTCCTCACCAATCGGAATTCTCGTTCCAGGAGTGATGTTCTTATCCTGTGCGATGCCGACCTGTGCATGTAAAAGAAAATGACCGCCTGTTGCCTCACAGTATGGATTTACATGTGCGTTATTAAATGCACTTATTGCCTCCATAATCTCAACACCGAGGTCATCTGCCTCCTTGTCGTGACCAAAGCGGCCCTTTTTGCCCTCAAGCTCCATCAGAATATTGACACACTCTGCCATGCCGACCATACCAAACATTGCGGTAAAACGATCTCTGTGGATGAAACCTTCTTTTGCAAGGAAGTTGCTCTCGAAAAAGCCACTCTCCTCCACCTCAAAACGAATGCGCTCATCCATATAAAGTGCCATGCGCTCCATTACATATGGAAGCTGATTTTCGAAGAAGTCCTTCTTATCTTTTGCACGCTTTGCGATATTGCCAAGAATCAGACGGCACAGCGTATAGGAACCGCCGCCTAATAAAAGACCATTGTAGCAGCTGGCGATGACATAATTTTCACCGAGTTCTTTTTTAAACATCTTATGATTTGCAAAGCTCGGCTTAGCCGTCTTAAGTGCTGTTTTCACACACTCGATACCAAAATCATCTGGTGTGATATCAGTATCATATTTCATCGTAATATTTGGAACTGCATCTAAAAGCTCACGCTCTACCTCTAAGATCAAACGTCCTGCTCTGGTAGCCTTTGGTCCGATGTCCGCATGGGAGAAGGAATCGAGAACAGTGCGGTCGATATGGGTAAAGAATAGCTTAAACAGCTTCTTTGCCTGTGCCTCGTCCACATCATCCATAAATGGCTCAAGCAGCTCATCAATGTTTCCTAAATAAACCGGGTAATTGGTGACACTTGGAACATTCTTATAGAAAATCAGAAGAGAGTTGATTGCCTCGTAGATATCCTTCGGCGGGTCAAGCTGTAAGAACTTGCTTCCTTCTCTCATAAACTTTGCATAGTCCGGGACAATGTATCTCGGTCTTACCGGTGCATGGCCCTCAAACAGATCACAGATACACTGCTTTCCCTCAACCGGCTCAAGAAGCTCTTCGAGTCCGTCTGGAAGATCCAGTACCTCAAGCAAAGAGTCTGCCTGTCCTGCAAGGTTAGTCAGCTTCTGCTCATGTGTCAGCTTACGGCTTGTGATAATATTTAATATTTCTTGTCTTGTGTTTTCCACACGTTCCATTGATATTGGTCTCAAAATGGCACCATCCTTTCTTAAGCTTACTTAAATTGGTACAACACTTTAATACAGCCTGCTTTTGTTGCCGCATTAAAGTGTTGTTCTATTTAAGAGTTTAGTATTAAACGCTACTTTCTCATTTATATTCTATACTGTTTTTTGCTTTTAGTAAAGAGTTTTTCAAGAAAAAAGAACCGTCACTATGTCATGTGACGATTCTTTGCCTTATATTACAGCACCTTAGATAAAAATTCACGTGCACGCTGTGTTTTCGGATTTGCAAAAAATTCCTTAGGATCACCACTCTCTAAAATACGGCCATCATCCATAAAGATAACACGATTTGCAACTTCTCTTGCAAAGCCCATCTCATGAGTGACAACGATCATGGTCATACCTTCTGCAGCAACGCTCTTCATAAGATCAAGTACCTCTCCTACCATCTCTGGATCAAGCGCACTTGTTGGCTCGTCAAATAAAATTACATCCGGATTCATGGCAAGTGCACGCACAATTGCGACACGCTGTTTTTGACCACCAGAAAGTGTTGATGGATACACATCTGCCTTGGATTCAAGACCAATGCGCTTTAAAAGCTCCATTGCCTCATTTTTTACTTCCTCGTGGATCTGCTTTTTGCTCTTTCCTGTTTTTAGCTTTTTTGCTTCTTTACAGCGTACATATTCTGGTGCCAGCATAATATTTTCCAACACTGTCTTATTGTTAAACAAATTAAAATGCTGAAATACCATACCCATATGACGGCGATGAACATTAATATCTACCTTCATATCTGCAATATCAACACCATTAAAAATGATCTTTCCTGATGTTGGATCTTCCATACAATTCAGGCATCGTAAGAATGTACTTTTTCCAGAACCAGAAGGACCAATAACTGCAACAATATCACCCTTCTCTACCTTAAAGTTAATTCCCTTGAGGACCTCAAGATCATGAAAGTTTTTTCTCAAATCAATTACGTCTATCACTCTTCTTCAGGCTCCTTTCCATTAATTTAATACCAAGGCTGATCAAAAGTACAATCACAATATAAATCAGCGCCATTACAAGGTATGGTACCATAAACTCATAGCTGTTTGTTCCAATAAAGTTAAATGCAACATACAGATCGGCAGCACCTACAAAGCTGACAACAGATGTCTCCTTAACAAGTGCAATGAATTCATTGCCCAACGTTGGCAGAATATTTTTTACAGCCTGTGGGATGACGATTTTGATCATAGTAACCGAAAAGCTAAGACCAACAGCTCGTCCTGCCTCCATCTGTCCCGGATCAACGGATTCAATACCAGCACGCATCATCTCTGATATATAAGCTCCGCTGTTCAAGCCAAAGACAAGCATAGATACCTGCACACCTGTCATATGAACTCCCATAAGTGGAAGCAATACATAATAGCAGACAAGAAGCTGCACAACTATTGGTGTTCCACGGAACAAGCCAACATAAAAACTGCATATGCCATTTAGTACGCGCGGAAGACGCTTATACTTTGGCATTACTCTTACTGAAGCGATCAATGTTCCAATCAGCGCACCAACCAAAAGACCTACTACCGCGATCATAACGGTATTCTGAAGGCCCTCAAGCACGCGGACATATCCACGCTGCTCAATGAAAATCTCAATAAAACGGTCTATTTTCCGACCAAAATCTCCCATCCTATTACTCCTGTTTTACTAAATTTAATTCTTATACTAATTCTTTACAGTGAATTAATTGCTGCTGTAATGCTAGCTGCTGGTGCTGCGTCAACCATGACATAATCTAAGTTTCCATTCAGAAGATCCTGTACAGCTAAGGAAGCATTTTTATATCCTACAAGTGTCATATCAAATCCTGCAAAGTCAAGATCTTCGCTTCCCTCAACATAAAACTGAGCTGTTGTTCCATTCTGTGCACCAACCTTTGTCTTGCTGTCAAAGGTCTTAAAGATAGCTTCTACATCTTCCTTTGTCTTGCATGCGTCAAACGTCGTATCATCTGCTGCAACGATCAGCTTCTGTGACGCATTATAGTAAGAATCAGTAAATGTTACCTGATCTTTTCTGCTATCAGTAATAGTAAGTCCTGCCATTGCGATATCACACTTTTGCTGTCCAACAGCCAGACATACAGCATCAAAATCCATGTTCTGAATTACAAGCTCTTTGCCTAAATAATCAGCAAGAAGTGCTGCCATCTCCATATCGATACCACAGTAATCTTCGCCCTTCATATACTCAAATGGCTCAAAACCTGCATTAGTTGCTACGACTAACTGATCCTTAGACTCATCATATTCTGCAGACTTTACCATAACCGGCTCTCCATCGCCAAAGTAATGATTACAGATCTCATCAAATGTTCCGTCCTCCATGATCTTTGCGATGAACTCATTTGTCTTCTCTAACAGCTCTGGCTGCTCTTTATCTACGCCAAATGCATACTGCTCACTTGTCAGGTCAATATCAATAACGCGGACTTTTGCATTTTCATCTGCCTTTGCTTCTGTTTCCTTAGAAGCTGCCTCGCTAGATGCTTCCTCAGAAGCCTTTTCAGAAGAAACTTCCTCAGAAGAAGCCTCTTTTGAAGATACCTTTTCTGTCTCTTTTTCAGTCACAGCCTCGGTCTTCTTCTCGGTTGCTGCCTCAGTCTTCTTCTCGGTTGCTGCCTCTGTTGCCTTTGTTGAAGCTGCTGTAGTAGTTTTCTTATCACTGCTGTTTGAGCCACATCCCGCAAGCATTACTGCTGCTGCCATTGAAACTGCTGTCATTGATGCAAATATTTTTCTCATAATCTATTCTCCTCTTTTTGGCTGTTTAGTTAATCACGATACCACCCAGCCGTAATTGCACACAGTAACTTATAAGTTACTGTGCAAAAAAGATGGCAGTGACCATGTCACTGCCACCTCGTTATGGCATTATCTGCCGATTAGTCCAGCTCGTATACGTCGCCGTACTTCTCCTCGAACTCTTCCTGATTCTTTGGAACTACCAGATCACCAGCAATGATATCCTTCTTTGCATCCTCGATCTTCTCAAGAACATCCTTAGACAGGTTGTCTGTGGTCGGAGCGATATCAACACCGCCTGCTGCCAGGTCGTATGTCTCAACACCACCCTCAAGTGTTCCAAGAATAGTCTTCTTTGTTGCATCGTAGCAAGCGTTATCAACTCTCTTTAAAGCAGAAGTCAGGATAGTCTCAGGTGCCAGTGGACTCTGGTCAGAGTCAACACCGATTGCCCAAATCTTATTTTCCTTGCATCCATCGATAACACCAATACCAGTACCACCTGCTGCATGGAATACAACATCTGCGCCCTTTGTTACCATGGTATTTACTGCAGTCTTTCCACCACTTGCATCACCGAAGTTGTTTGCATTGTACTGAAGGATAGTTGCATCCGGGTTTGCATCAAGAACACCTGCACAGTAACCATAACCGAAGGAATTCATTGTCTCATTTGCTGCTCCAGTAACGAAGCCTACGATATTGCTCTCGGTTGTATAGCCTGCTGCCAGACCTACTAAGTAGGAAGCCTGCTCCTGCTCAAACATCATACATGTTACATTATCCAGATCTGCATTAGAAGCATCATCAATGATAGCAAACTTCTGATCCGGGTAAAGCTCTGCTGCATCACGAACAGCATCAGCCATCATGTATCCAACACATACAATAAGATCATAATCCTCATCTAAGAAGCTCTCGATATTCGGAACATAATCTGCATCACCCTTAGACTCAATATACTTAACTTCACAGCCGAATGCCTCGCCTGCTCTCTGTAAGCCTTCCCATGCGGACTGGTTGAAGGAACCATCATTTACACCACCGACATCAGTAACCATACCGATCTTAAATCCAGTTCCATCGATATCTTCCTCAGTCTCTGCCTCGGTCTCTTCCTCTGAAGATGCTTCCTCAGACTCTGCCTCAGTTGCTTCCTCGCTGGATGCTTCTTCACTAGACACTTCCTCGGTCTTAGCCTCAGTTGCTTCCTCGCTAGATGCTTCCTCACTAGATGCTTCCTCTGAAGATGCTTCCTCGCTAGATGCTTCCTCACTAGATGCTTCCTCTGAAGATGCTTCTTCACTAGATGCTTCCTCTGAAGATGCTTCCTCTGTTTCTGACTCAGTAGCCTCTTCGCTAGATGCTTCTTCACTAGATGCTTCCTCGGTCTTTGCCTCAGTTGCTACTTCGCTGGACTCTTCCTCTGTCTCTGCCTGTGCGGAAACGTCCTCACTGCTTGCCTCTTCAGAAGATGCCTCTTCGCTAGATGCTTCCTCGGTCTTAACCTCGGTTGCTTCCTCGCTGGATGCTTCCTCAGTCTTTGCCTCAGTTGCTGCCTCTGTTTCTTTCTCAGTTGCCGCTTCGGTTTCCTTCTCAGTAGCCTTCTCAGTCTTAGCCTCAGTAGTAGCTACCTCTGTTTTTTTCTCAGTTGCTGCCTCTGTCTTCTTCTCAGTTGCTGCCTCTGTCTTCTTCTCAGTTGCTGCTGTAGTTTTCTTTGTGTCAGTCTTGCCACAAGCAGCAAGAGATGCTGCCATAGAACCTGCCATCAAAACGGCAAAAAGTTGTTTCCTTCTCATCGTCGACTCCTCCTTATTAGATGCTGCGTTTTTTGATAACGCTCCGATTCTTGTTCATTGTAACACGTTGCTTTTGTGTCGTCAACAGTCACCTTACGTGTTTTTCTCAAAATTTCTTCTTTTATTTTACATTTGAAAGCAAAAATATTAAACTTGTGTTTGTGTAGACAGATGCTGGCGAATGCGATTCTTAATCATATCCATTGCTACCAGATTCATACCACCCTCTAGCACAATAATATCTGCATTCTTCTTACTCGGCTCTACAAATTCCTCGTGCATTGGCTTTACCGTATTCATATACTGTGAAATCACAGACTCTAATGAACGCGCACGCTCAATTACATCACGCTGGATTCTTCTGATAATACGAATATCAGCATCTGTATCAACGAAAATCTTAATATCCATTTCCTTGCACAGCTCTTTGTTTTCAAAAATCAGGATTCCCTCAACAATAATCACATTTGTCGGGTAAATCACCTGAAAATTACGGCTTCTGTTGTGAACTGTGTAATCATAAATCGGACAGTTGATTGGCTCACCTTTTTTTAACTGACGCAGATGCTGCAGCATAAGATCGGTGTCAAATGCATTAGGATGATCATAATTTAAATGTGTTCTTTCCTCATACGTCATTTCATCGTGCGCCTTATAATAATCATCATGCTTAAGCACAGTAATCTGATCGCCAAAGTGATTTACAAGCTGTTTTGTAAGTGTCGACTTTCCGCTGCCTGTTCCTCCCGCAATTCCGATTACCAGGATATTGTTATTACTCATTTGCTTTATCCTTTCTTATTATGTCTCTTAGTGCCTCCACTGCTGTTGTAATTGCAAGCTCCGTGTCGTGAACAACTGGATTTTCCATGTTCAGTTTTGCGCGCTCCTGATTTGCTACAACCAAAAAGATAGATCCAACGCGCACACGAAGATAATTTCCAACAACAAATAATGCCGCTGACTCCATCTCTGATGCAAGGCATCCTAAGCGCTTCCATGCTTCCCACTTATTTAAAAGCTCATAGCTTACAGGCTTTGTCTCTGGCTCATGCTGTCCATAAAATGCATCCTTACACTGAACAACACCAACATGATACGGATATTTTCCCTTTTCTGCTGCCTGTACAAGTGCCTGAACCATATGAAAATCAGCAACTGCCGGATATTCAATCGGTGCATATTCACGGCTAGTTCCTTCCATACGAATTGCGCCTGTTGCAATCACTAAATCACCGCTTTTTACAGGAATCTGCATACCTCCACATGTTCCGACACGAATAAATGTATCGGCACCAATCTTTACAAGCTCCTCCATTGCAATTGATGCAGAAGCACCGCCGATACCAGTTGACGTTACACTAACTTTCTCTCCTTCAAGATATCCTGTGTATGTCACATATTCACGACTGTCCGCCATCTTCACTGGATTGTCAAAATGAGCTGCAATCTTTTCACAACGCTTCGGATCTCCTGGAAGAAGCACATAGCGGCCTACATCACCTTTACCCAGCTGAATATGATACTGCAATTCTGGTTTTTCTGAATAATTTACCATACTTTTCTCCTTTCGCCTTATATTTATTCTCATATTTTTGATCTTGTTGATAGTATATCATCTCAAGCGTCTGAAAACAAGCACGATTCCTTATTACTTTTTAAGAAATAATGCGACTGTCTCAATTCCTCCAGTAGCCGGGAACATATCAACGGCTCTTGCTTTTACCATACGATAGCCCGCTGCTTCTAATACTTCTCTGTCACGCACAAGACTTGTGGGCTTGCAGGAAACATAAACAATTGTTGGTACATCAAATGCGATAATCTTAGGAAGCGCCTTTGGATGAATACCATCTCTTGGCGGATCAAGCACTATCAGATCTGGCTTCTCAGTCAAATCATCAACAACCTTTAGCACATCACCTGCTATAAAGCTGCAGTTATCAAGTCCATTTAATTTGGCATTGACACGCGCTGCCTCTACTGCTTCCTCAACAATCTCCACGCCAGTCACATGTTTTGCCACAGGTGCTAAAATCTGGGCAATTGTGCCAGTTCCGCTGTAGAGATCAAAGATTACTTTCTGATTTGTTTCTCCAATATAATCTCTTACTGTCTGATATAAAAGCTCGGCACCTCTTGAATTTGTCTGAAAAAATGAAAACAATGTAACACAAAATGAAAGTCCCAGTAACTTTTCAGTAATCCAATCTTTGCCGTATAAAACTTCCGTATGATCGCTTTGCACTACATCTGCAAGTGAATCATTAGTAATATGTAAAACACCTGCAAGGCTGCCTTCTAATGGCAGCGCCTTTAATTTTTCTGTCAATTCTGCAAGCTGCATAGTAGACGCATCGGCCTGTGAAGAAGCAACTACAGCGACTAAAAGTTCTCCCGTTGCAGCATTAGAACGAAGCAGCAAATGACGAAGAACACCTTCATGGCGCATTCTATGATAAAATGGAATATTCAACTTTGAAAAATGGTCAAGCACTGCCATTGCAGCCATACGCATATCAGGTGTCATAATCTGACATGTTTCAATACCCGCAATATCATAAAAGCTGCCTCTTTGATGCATACCAAGTGCAAGAGGACCGCCCATATAAGAATCACCAAATGTCAGCTCTACCTTATTGCGGTATCCTCTTACAACAGGACTAGACACTATTCCTTCAAATGTATAATCGGTGCCGCCATTATCAAGCATTTTCTTAATCTGTGCTTCTTTAATTGCCAGCTGCTTTTCGTATGGAAGCGTCTGATACAGACATCCACCGCATTTTCCTGCCCACTCACAAAGACAGGCAATCTCATCAGCTGACTTTTCTAATATCTCAAGCAAAATGCCTTCTATTTTTTCTTTTCTCTTTTTCTTTACACGAAAACGTAATTTTTGACCTGGGATGCCATATTTTACCTGTGCAGTTTCCCCTTCATCTGTCACGACAATCGCTTTGTCTGGAAAAAGGACCTCCTGCACGCGGCCCTCATAAATCTCGCCTTTTTTCATACACATCTCCTTTTCTTGAACTAAAATCCCCGCCGTTTTGCGGCGGGGATATCATTTTTATTTACTTACCTATTGATGTCAGATCAGTCTTCATCCTCATCATCAGACTCTTCTTCCTCAGATTCTTCCTCAGATTTTTCCTCAGCCTCATCAGATTCCTCTTCTTTAGCCTCGTCTTCTTTCTCCTCTTCTTCGTCATCATCATCGAAGAAATCGTCATCAAAGTCATCATCAAAATCATCATCCAGATCATCTAAATAATCCGGCTTCAGATAACGGTACAGTGCATATGCTGCACCTGCAATTGCTACAATTACAGCGATTGCTGCAATCACATAACAAAATTTGCACTTTTTCTCATTCTCTTCCTTAGACTTGAGAACCTCATGAACCTTTACTGCCTGCAGCAGATCATCAAACTTTGCCATAAAACCCATCCTTTCTTTCTTCTAAAGATCAATCTTAGAATAGTATACCATATGATCTGTAAAATTACTAGCTTTATCTTTGTCGTTTTAGATAAATTTTATTAAACCTTTTTAAGTTTTGCAAATCCTGCAAACAATTTTTTTACGCCTGCTGTATCAAACTCAACTGTTACCTGATAATCTTTTTTCATATCTTCGACTGCAAGCACTGTTCCCTTTCCAAATTTGATATGGGAAACTCTATCGCCTTCTTTGTAGTCAAGACTATCTGGCTTTGGACTTGAGAATGCTTTTGCATACTTTAAATCAAAGACATTATCATAGTTTGTCTTTTTTGCCGTTTGACTTCCCTGTGATGCACTAAATGAGCTGCCTGATGACATAGAAGATGAACCGCCAAACAAACTGCCTGACAGTGAGTTTGCAGTCATAGATGGTCCTTTCTTAAAAAGACCTCCGAATGTCTCTTCCTTCCAGTCAAGCTTTTCCTGCGGCAGTTCTTTAACAAAACGCGAAATTGCACTGTATTGAATATTTCCATGAACCATACGCTGCTTTGCTGCTGTCAGCGTCAGCTGCTGCATTGCTCTTGTAATACCCACATAGCAAAGTCTTCGTTCTTCCTCGATATCTCCCGGATCACCGCTGTTCATTGACATGTAGCTTGGGAAAAGTCCTTCTTCCATGCCTGTCATATAGACAACTGGAAACTCGAGTCCCTTTGCACTATGCAGTGTCATTAATGTTAAACTGTCTGCCTCACTGTCCATGTTGTCAATATCTGCTACAAGTGCTACCTCCTCCAAAAAGTCAGTAAGCGCTGCTTCATCATGATTTGCATAATAGTCAGCTGCTTTATTCTGAAATTCTTCAAGATTTTCCTGCTTTGCCTGTGCCTTATCTTCCTCAAGCTTTTCTAACTCTTCTAAGTAGCCAGTCTGCTCTAAGATGCTTTCAATCAGCTCTGCTGCATCTAGCTCCTTTGCGAGCGCACGAAATACCATGATCTGATTGACAAAGCCTTTTATCTTATCAGCTGCCTTTCCAATTCCTGAAATCTGTTCTACCTGCTCCATTGCCTGAAATAGTCGCATTCCATGCTCAGAAGCATAGACAGCCAGCTTATTTAACGTCGCTTGTCCAATTCCACGCTTTGGCACATTGACAATTCTTGTAACAGACAGATCATCACGTCCGCTGTCAATTGTCTTTAAGTAGGCTAAAATATCCTTGATTTCCTGCCTCTGGTAGAAATTCACACCACCGACAAGACGATACGGTACACTCTTTTTAATACATTTCTCTTCAAATGCGCGTGACTGTGCATTTGTACGATAAAGAATTGCACAGTCCTGATACTGATGCTTTCCCATATGGACTTCCGTCTGTATCTTGTCAATTACATCTTCTGCCTCACCATAAGCAGTCTCGTAGTGGATAAAGGAAACCTCTTTTCCTTCTCCATTTTCACTCCAAAGATGTTTTTCCTTTCGATGTGCATTATTTGCAATTACTGCATTTGCAGCTTCGAGAATATTATTTGTGGAACGATAATTTTGCTCAAGCTTGACAACCTTTGCACCTGGAAAAGTCTCCTCAAAGCTTAAAATATTTGTAATGTCTGCACCCCTAAATTTATAGATAGACTGATCGTCGTCTCCAACCACACACAAATTATGATATTTTCCAGAAAGCAGGCGAATAAGCTCAAACTGAACTGAATTAGTGTCCTGATACTCATCAACCATAATGTAGCGCAAACGTTCCTGATACGCTTCTAAAATATCTCTATTTTCGCGCAGCAAGCGAACTGTCAAAAGAAGCAAATCGTCAAAATCAACTGCGTTATTATCAATTAATGTTTTCTGGTATGCTTTATAGATTTTTGCCTCCTGGCACATGCGAAAATCTCCGCCAGCCTGTGTTTCAAAATCCTGTGGCTCAATCATTTCATTTTTGGCTGCTGAAATTACACCAAGCAGCGGTCCTTCCCTATATTGCTTAGGATCAAGGTCAAGCTCTTTAACTGCTTTTCTGATTATACTCTTTTGGTCATCTGTATCGTAAATCGTAAAATGATTATCATAGCCAAGACGGTCTATATATCTTCGCAGAATGCGCACACAAGAGCTGTGGAATGTCGCTACCCATATGCTTTCTGCTCCAAACTCAACAAGGCGGTCGACACGATCCCGCATCTCCTGCGCTGCCTTATTTGTAAAGGTAATTGCCATGATATTCCATGGATTTACTCCCTTTTCATCAATCAGATACGCAATACGGTGCGTCAACACACGCGTTTTTCCTGAGCCTGCTCCCGCAAGGATCAAAAGCGGTCCCTCAGTGCAGCTGGCCGCCTCTTTTTGAACTGGATTTAATGACTGTAAAATATCGGACACGTTTTTCCTCCATAAAAATGGAAGAAAGACTGTACGCACAGTCTCCCTCCATTATCTTTTTTATATTTTTGTAATTATGCAAGCTTTGTACCGCAGTTTGAGCAGAATCTTGCACCATTTGTCGGTGTTCCACAGTTCGGACAGAACTTCGGCACAGTACCATTTGAAGATGGAGCTGCCTGATTTTGCTGTGCATTATTCTGCATATTGCCGTTCATCATCTGGCCCATCATCTGACCCATTGCCATACCCATCTGCATACCAGCCATATTGCCTGCCATGCTGCCGGCTGCTGTGTTTGGCTGTGTAAGCGCATCTGCCATCTGCATCTGTGTATATGTATTTACATTTCCGATCATGGACTGAGCTGCCGCCTTCTGCTGCATCTTGGCAACCTCTTCCGGATAGGAAACGCTCTGGATCGCAAAGCTAGTAATAGCAATTCCGATCTTTACCATCTCCATATCAAGATCTGATGCAATACCCTTGCCGATGTCGTATGCATTTGCCTGAAGGTTAAACATATCCTTTCCTTCTTTTGAAATCCACTTCATCATCAGCATATCAAGCATAGCCATTACACGTTCTTTGATATCCTCTACGTTAAACTCTGACTTAATGCCGGCAATTTTGTCGATTAAAACCTGCTCATCAGAAACCTTAAAGCTAAATGTACCAAATGCACGGATTGGCATACCGCCAGGCAAGCCCTGAACCGGCAGATTAATCGCATTTTTTGTGCCCCATTTTACTGTAAATTCCTTTGTATTGATAAACAGCACCTCTGCACGCAGCGGTGTGTTAAATCCAAATGTAAAACTTTTCAGTGTAGATAAAAATGGAATAATATCGGAAGAAACATCAAAGTTTCCCTCTTCACGGAAAATACCCTCGATTCTTCCATTATACATAAAGATCGCGTCCTGTCCTGGGCGAATAATCAGACGGCTGCCCTTCTTGATCTCGCTGCTTGGAAACTTCCAGAAAATAATATCATCCGAGTATTCTTTCCACTCTACAACACTGGAAAATTGTCCACCAAATAATCCCATACTCGTCAACCTTCCTTATTTTTGTAGTTAGTTAAGTTTTGCCTTCAGTGCCGCTAATTCATCATCAATATCAGATGTACCTGCCATATCATCCAGATCATACTTACGAGCCAGATCATCTACATTTGTATCTGCAGACTCATTTAACTGTGCCATAGCATTTGCAGTATCAAGCATCTTATTTGCCTTTTCCTCCATACGATCAAATGCTGACATATTGTTTGACACACCCCTTAATGATGATCCGACCTGATTTACACGCTCCTGAGCCTTCGCAACAGCTACCTTCGCCTTGATAGTTTCCTTACGTGCTCTTAAATCTGAAATATCATTTACAAGCTTATCATGCATCTGACGCATCTTCTGTGCGTTTGCTGCTGCCGTGTCATATGTGAGCTTTAAGCCCTCAAGCTTAGACTGTGCTGTCTTCTTTGACTGTAAAAATACTCTTGCATCATTGTCGTTTCCTGCTGCAACAGCCTTTTCTGCATATTTCTGATACTTTTCAACTTCTGCAAGTGCCTCGTCATAAGCTCTCTTTGCACGTGCTTCTTCAGCCATTACTGACGCTGTTTCTGCCTTTACCTTGCCTAAATCGTCCTCAAGGTTTCTCATGTACTGATCAATCATTTTTTCCGGATTCTCAGCCTTATCAAGCATAGCATTGATGTTAGCTGACATAATATCTTTAAATCTCTGAATTACTCCCATAGTCGTTTCCTCCTTTAAAAAAACCTATGTTTGTTAACTTGTTAGCTTTATTATATCGTATCTTTATGTGTTTGTCACTAGGATTTTGAAAATTTCTCTTGCTATCTGGTTTTGAAAACGATATAATGTAGTTATTACAGTTCACACATCCAGTTAGACGTTTTGCAACGACGCACGGAACGTGCGGTTTTGTAATGGGCGTCCCGTGAACGTCAACATTGCTACACAATATTTAGGAGGCTTTAAATGACTAACGATGAGCTTTTTTCACAGCTGCTTGATAAAATCAGCTCTTTTGACTATATACACGCTGATCAAATTCCGAACATTGATCTTTACATGGATCAGGTGACAACCTTTATGGATACACACCTTGGTGCTACAAGGCGCTATGATGAGGATAAGGTTTTAACAAAAACTATGATCAATAATTATGCAAAAAACAACCTGCTTCCTTCTCCTGTCAGAAAAAAATACACAGAAAATCATATCCTACAGTTGATTCTTATTTACTATATGAAAAGTTTTCTGTCAATCAGCGATATTGAAACTATGCTAAAGCCATTGACACAGCATTTCTGGGATGAAAACAGTTCTCCTAATTTTTCCGAAATTTATAGTAAGATTTTTTCATACGCAGATAATGGCATCAAACCGCTTGCAGACGATCTTCGCCATAAATTTGAGACTTCAAAGGAAACTTTTTCCTGCGATGATGATGAGCAAGATTCTTACCTGCAGCTATTTACGTTTCTGTGCATGACGATTTATGATATATACATGAAAAAACAGGTTGTAACAGGTGTCATTGATGAATTAAAAAGACGTCAGGATGCCTCTGATGAACGAGCAAAAGCTGCTGAAAAAGAAAAACGTGAAGAACGAAAGCGCAAATAAAAAAGAGCTACCGGCATACATTCTAGTATGTCAGTAGCTCTTTTATTATATCTTGATTATTCAGCGTCTGGCTTTTCAGACTCTACGATTGCACTCTTCTGCATCGGGATACGGCAGTTTTTGTTATTTCCAAACTCTACGATTACTGTATCATCTGTAATGTCGATAACAGTTCCGTAAAAACCTGAAGTTGTCAAAACGATATCACCAACTTCAAGTGCAGATAACATCTGAGACTGCTTCTTCTGCTCCTTCTTCTGAGGACGAATTGCAACAAAATACATAACACCGATGATGATTACCATATAGCCAACGATCATAATCAGGCTGGTTGCTCCATTTGCGCCAGTTGCGGCACCGTCTGCTGTTGTCGCACATCCTGTCATAGAAAACAGTGCGGTCATAACTGCCGCTGCAGCTGCTAACTTCTTCTTCATAGTTTCCTCTCATTTCCGCTGCATATGCAGCTTGTAATTTCGTATTCGAATCTAAAATTCTAAGGCAATGCCCCGAGGTGAATGTGACTTAGTCCTGCGGACCGGCAGCCATAGATTCGAGCATATTCTTTTTATACTCCGCAAAGCATCCGTTGTCAATGCTTTCACGGATTTCAGTCATTAAATTATTATAAAAATACAAATTGTGAAGAACGCACAGACGCATGCCAAGCATTTCCTTTGCTTTTAACAGATGACGAATATACGCTCTGCTATAAGCACGGCATGCCGGACACTGACAGCCTTCCTCGATTGGTCTTGAATCAAGCTCATAGCGGGCATTAAACAGATTAAGCTTGCCATGCTTTGTATAAACATGACCATGACGGCCGTTTCTGCTTGGATATACACAGTCAAAGAAATCAATTCCGCGGTCAACACCCTCAAGGATATTTGCCGGAGTTCCAACACCCATTAAATAAGTTGGCTTATTCTTTGGCAAATATGGTACCACTGCATCTAAAATGCGATACATTTCCTCATGGCTTTCTCCAACTGCAAGTCCGCCGACTGCATAACCATCAAGATCCATTTCGCTTATGCGTTTTGCATGCTCAATACGGATATCCTCATAAACACCGCCTTGGTTAATTCCAAACAACAGCTGATGCGGATTTATTGTATCCTCAAGTGAATTTAAACGTGCCATCTCTGTCTTACAGCGTGCAAGCCATCTTGTGGTACGCTCTACGCTGTTTTTGATATAGCTGCGGTCTGCCACAGAAGACGGACACTCATCAAATGCCATTGCAATAGTAGAACCAAGATTAGACTGAATCTGCATACTCTCCTCTGGCCCCATAAAAATACGATGGCCATCGATATGAGACTGGAAGTAAACTCCTTCTTCCTTAATCTTTCTCATTCCGGCAAGAGAAAATACCTGAAAACCACCGGAATCTGTTAGAATCGGGCGGTCCCAATTCATAAATTTATGCAGACCGCCAAACTGCTTGATCAGCTTATCTCCAGTTCTTACATGAAGATGATACGTATTGGACAGCTCTACCTGTGTATGGATTTCCTTTAAATCCATTGTTGATACAGCACCTTTAATTGCGGCAACTGTACCAACATTCATAAATACAGGTGTCTGAATTTCTCCATGAACGGTAGAGACACGGGCTCTTTTTGCCCGTCCCTCTGTTTTTAAAATTTCATATTCCATTATTACTTACCTTATTTAGAAGCCTTCTTTGCCTTACGCTTGTCAAGAGCATTCTTTAAATCATACCACAGGCAGCCTGCGATGCATACAGAAGAATAGCATCCGCAGATAACACCTACGATAAGCGGCAGTGCAAACTCCTTGATGGATGTTACACCGAGAATATAAAGAACTACTACCATGATAAGAGTTGTCAAAGAGGTATTGATGCTTCGTGACAATGTCTGTGTAACAGAAACATTGACAACTTCTGCCAAATTCTTGTTAGTGTGCAAATTCTCACGGATACGGTCAAATACAACGATTGTCGCATTGATAGAATATCCAACGAGAGTCAGCATACAAGCAATAAACGTATTTCCTACAGTCCAGCGAAGCACTGCATAAAATGCCAGTAAAACAAAGACATCGTGAAGAAGCGGAAGAACAGAGCTTGCACCAAAGCTAAACTCCTTGAAACGAATCCATACGTAAATTAACATAAAGATTGCTGCAATAATGACAGACAAAATTGCAGAACGCTTCATCTCACCGCTGACTGCAGCACTGATATTTTCAGTCTGAATGGTACTCTCATCTACTCCAAAGGTCTCTGACAGCTTACTGTAAAGTGAATCTCTTTCATCTACAGTAAGTGTTCTTGTCTTAATAATAACCTCGTTGCTTCCTGTTACAGGTGTCATCTGGATATCATTGTCACCTGTTACCTCGCTTACAACTGGCTGTACATCACTTTCGAGCTTCTCAACACTGTAATTCTCATTAAAGGTTACGCTAGTGGAAGCACCGCCGATAAAGTCAAGGCTGTAATTGAAGATATGACCCTTTACACCACTGACTACCATCGCAACAATACCGATTGCAATAACAATACCTGATGCGCTGTAGAACAGCTTTCTTTTTCCAATAAAGTTAAATGTTTTTGTGTAAACAGTCTTTCCATACAGCTTTTCATCCTGCAGACCAACTGCATAGAAGCTCTTCAAGATATTCTTTGTAATTACAAGTGCTGTAAACATGGATACAACGATACCAAGAGCTAATGTCTGAGCAAAGCCCTTTACTGTACCAGAACCGATAAAATACAAAACACCTGCTGCGATTAATGTAGTAACATTTCCATCGATGATTGCGGAAAATGCCTTAGCAAATCCTGCATCAATTGCTGTACGAACACTCTTTCCAGCTCCGATCTCCTCACGGATACGTGCGAAAATAATACAGTTTGCATCTACAGCCATACCAATACCAAGAATAATACCGGCAATACCTGGAAGTGTCAGTGTAATTTCCTCATTAAACGCACTTAACAGAACAATTACAAGCGCAGTATACATAACAAGCGCGATAGATGCTGCCAAACCTGGAATACGATAGTAGATAATCATGAAAGCAAATACTAAGATCAGACCGATCACACCTGCCATAAGGCTTGTACGAACTGCATCCTGTCCTAATTTTGCACCAACTACCTGAGAACGCATCTCCTGCAATTGAACAGGCAGTGCTCCGATACGAATATTGGAAGCAAGTGTCTGTGCTGCCTCAAGATCACCCATACCAGTGATGGAGCATGTATCAGACGCAATATGCTCATTTACAGTCGGGGCACTTAACACTTCGCCGTTATACATAATGTAAATTCTGCCCTTTGTAGGTGCTAACTCCTCTGTTGCCTTTGAGAATGCCTCGACACCATCAGATGTCAGCGTCAGATTTACAACATACTCTCTTGCATTTGTTGTTGCATTGCTTGTTGCACCAGCCTGTGCGTCCTTGATCTGATTTCCGTCCATGACCTTGGTTCCCTCTGGATCACTTGAATCCGTACAGAAAATCAAGGTACCTGGTTTTCCAAGCTCCTGCAAAACTGCATTTGCATCTGTTGCACCTGGAATGTCTACCGTAATACGGTCAGATCCCTCAAAATAAACCTGTGCTTCAGTTGAATAATCCTGCACACGTTTTTCAAGCTTTGCCTTCGTGTCGGACATATCCTGGCTGTTTACATCGCCTACTGCCTCATAGGTGATGCTGACACCGCCTCTAAGGTCAAGACCAAGGCTGATGTCGTTTAAACTTCCTGAACGATCACTTCCAAGGCCGCTGACGGCTGTGTATACGACAAATGCGATGACTGCCAAAAGCACAACCAGACGGATAATCCCTTTTTTCTTGCTCATCTTTCTATCTCCTTCTCTATTCGGAGGCTGTCTAAGATAGTCTCCTTTTTCATACAGATCTAAGATCCGTACTAATTCATGTTAACACACGTGGGAGATTTCACCGGCAACATCAGCAGATGCCCCTGTCTCTTCTTCCATGTCAGCAAGTGCTGCCTTAATCATAATGGCACACTCAATACGCTTCTGCTGCATCTTACATCCAACATCATAGGAACCTGTGATAGAACCTGTGAAGTTGTATGCATTTGCATTACAGCCTCCGCTGCAATAATACTTCGCGAAGCAATTCTGACAGGCTGGCTTTGCATATACATTGCACTGTTTAAATTCATCGCATATATCCTGCTTTACAATACCATCATAAACATTTCCAAGTAAAAACTCTTCTTGTCCAACAAACTGATGGCATGGATAGAAGTCACCCCATGGGGTGACAGCCAGATATTCTGTTCCAGAACCACAGCCTGACAAACGCTTTGCCACGCATGGACTCTGTGTCAAATCAATATTAAAGTGGAAGAAATTAAATCCCTTTCCAGCTTTACGATATTCCAAATAAGCATCAGCAAGCTTATCATATTCTTCAAGGATACGCGGCAGATCTTCTTCGCGGATTGCATAATCATCCTCTGGTGATGCAACAACCGGCTCCATAGACATCTGCTTAAAACCAAGATCAGCATAATGAAGCACATCCTTTGAAAAATCAAGATTATTTCTTGTAAATGTTCCTCTGACATAATAATTTGTCTGATTGCGGCTTTCTGCAAACTTCTGGAATTTTGGAACGATTAAATCATAGCTTCCCTTTCCGTTTCTAAAAGGACGCATTTTATCATTTACTTCTTTTCTTCCATCAAGACTAAGCACTACATTGCTCATCTCTTTATTACAAAATTCCATTACTTCATCGTTTAAAAGCACACCGTTTGTGGTCAGTGTAAAACGAAACAGCTTATTATGCTCTTTTTCAAGAGATCTTCCATATTTTACAAGCTCTTTTACGACATCCCAGTTCATAAGAGGCTCACCGCCAAAGAAATCGACCTCAAGATTTCTGCGGTTTCCAGAGTTTGCAACTAAAAAGTCGAGTGCCTTCTTGCCGACCTCAAGGCTCATAAGTGCACGACGTCCGTGATACTCACCTTCCTCAGCAAAACAATACTTGCAGGCAAGATTACAATCATGGGCAATATGCAGGCAAAGTGCCTTCACTACCGTTTTTCTCTTTTTGAAGTCTGTCATATACTTCTGATAAATATCTTCTGTATACAGCATTCCCTCATTCTTTAAACGGGTGATCTCTTCGTAGGCAGCCTCAAGCTCTTCTCTTGGGTAACTGTCAAGAGAAGCAAAAATGGCTTCCTTATCTTCCTGCTTCTCATATACAGGAATCATATCATATACCACGTCATCTACTACATGCACAGCGCTGGAGTTTACGTCCATAACAATGTTGTAGCCATGGCTCTTATATTGATGTATCACTACTATTCAACCTTTCTTATCGTTATCCTTCTTCATAAAAATGATGTTGGGGTCAAAAGGTATTTTGCCCCCAACTGATATCCACGAATTGCTCCGTTGCTATGCAACTTTCGCAATTCTAAAAACATTCGGATTCGCTGATTTTCCTTGAAAATCGCTGCATCCTCATGTTTTTGCGGGTCCCAAGCTCAAAAACCTAATCGTGCAAGCACGAACGGCTTTTGGAGCTTTTGACCCTGGTATCATAAAAATGCATACAATGGAAAACCGAGGAGTTTCCTCCCCGGCTTTCCATCAACCAAGTCCAGAAAAATTACTTGTTGTTTTCGCAGCTCTGATTTCCTACTGTACAGGAAGTCTTACATGCGGACTGGCAAGAAGTCTGGCACTCGCCACAGCCACCCTTTGCCATGGTGTTCTGCAAAGTCTTGCTTGTTAAGGTCTTAGTTTCCTTCATATCTTCATCCTCCTATCTCGAATATCTGATAATTCACAGTGAAGTATAACATAAATGTGGAGAAACTGCAAGTAAAAACTATTCTTCTTCCACTGTTCACGGAGCTTTTTCACGAAGGCGGTTCGACGATTGTTTTGTCGACCTCTCTTTTCCGCAGGACCCCACTACCTAATATCTACGGAAGTTTATTTTGACAAGGCCTGCTACAACGTTCGGTCTCGTAAAAGCAACTCGTCTCACCGCTAACTCAGACTACGATCCGTGAACGATTCCATTATACTTCTTCCTTATTTTTACTATCTATATATGCCCAGATCTCCTCGCGTCCCTGCTTTGTCTCAGCGGAAAACGGTATCAATACCTCACTTGATTTCATACCGAGTGTAGTTCGTATCTCTTTTACTCTTGCTGACAGCTGACTTCTCTTGATCTTATCGAGCTTTGTTGCAATGACAACTGGTGAGAAGCCTGAGTTGACCATCCAATCAAACATCTGACAGTCGTTTGCGGACGGCTTGTGGCGAATATCTACGAGCAAAAATACTCCCTTTAACGGCTTTGAGGTGTGCAGATAGCTCTCTATCATTTTTCCCCACTTTTCTTTCGTTTCCATTGAAACTTTTGCAAAGCCGTAACCTGGCAGGTCAACAAAATAAACACTTTTTTCCTGCGCATATGAAGCGTCAAGGCCTTGTGCTTCTATCTCCTTTTGAGACTTCTCGCGATATTCGACCTTATAATAATTAATCGTCTGTGTCTTTCCTGGCTCTGCTGATGTACGCGCATATGCCTTACGGCTGATCAGACCGTTAATCAAAGAAGACTTTCCTACATTTGATTTTCCTGCAAATGCAAATTCTGAAAATTCATTTTCTGGAAGCTTGCTAGTTATACCGCAAACTGTCTCCAGATTGACTGATTTGATAATCATGCCTCAAAAACCTCCTTTATAACTTCGCGCATATGCGTTACAAAACGTACGCACAGCCCTGTTGTTACTTCGTCCGTCAACTCCTCATAATCTGCACGGTTATCAGCCGGCACAAATACAAGCGTTGCACCTGCTGCCTTCGCCGCGAGAAGTTTTTCCTTTAAGCCACCAATCGCAAGTACACGGCCGCGAAGCGTAATCTCACCAGTCATTGCTACATCTGGCCGCACTGCACGGTTTGTTACTGCTGAAAGAATTGCCGTTGCCATTGTAATTCCGGCACTCGGACCATCCTTTGGCACTGCACCCTCCGGAATATGAATATGTATGTCATGTGTTTCAAACCAGTCACTTTCAATACCATACTCACCTGCCACACTCTGTACACAGCTAAGTGCTGCCTGTGCTGACTCCTTCATAACATCACCAAGCTTTCCTGTCAGCTTCATCTGTCCCTTACCAGGTGTTACATTTACTTCAACTTCTAGAGTTACACCACCTACGCTTGTCCATGCCAAACCTCTTACAATTCCCGGCTCACCCTTTGCTGCTATTTCTTCTTTGTGGAAACGCTCTCTGCCTAAATAATCGGACAAATTATCTGCTGTGATTTCAATTTGTTCGCAGTTTTCTTCAAGATATTTTAGAGCAGCCTTGCGGCAAATAATAGCAAGCTGTCTTTCAAGTCCACGAACACCAGCCTCTTTTGTATATCCGCTTATCACCTTTTCAAGTGCACTCTGATCCACTCTTAAAAGATCTTCTGGCAGTGCTGCCTCTTTAATCTGTTTTGGGAGCAGAAAACGACTGGCAATCTGATATTTTTCTTTTTCAGTATAGCTGCTGACCTCTATGATCTCCATACGATCAAGTAATGGCTGCGGAACTGTCTGTAAATTATTTGCTGTTGCGACAAATAACACATCTGAAAGATCAAGCGGTACCTCAAGATAGTGATCTGTAAATGTTGCGTTCTGTTCCGGGTCAAGTACTTCTAACATCGCAGATGATACATCCCCATGCAAACTGTCGCTTCCCATTTTATCAAGCTCATCAAGAAGCATCAGAGGATTTATAACACCTGCCTTTTTGATGGCCTGCGCAATACGTCCCGGCATCGCTGCGACATATGTTCGTCTATGGCCGCGAATCTCCGCCTCATCATGCACACCGCCAAGACTGATACGCACATACTTGCGGTTTAATGCAGAAGCAATGGAGCGGGCAATTGATGTTTTTCCTGTTCCTGGAGGTCCTACAAGACAAAGAATACGACCGCCTTTTCGCGGCTGTGTTTTTTCCTGCTCTTTATCAGCCTCCTGCGCATTCATCTGCAGCTGTCTGACAGCAAGAAATTCTAACACCTGCTCCTTTACCTTTTCAAGGCCATAATGATCCTTATCAAGTTCCTCTCTTGCTGCACGTATTGAGATATGCTCTTTGGTGCGCTCCTCCCATGGCATCTCAAGCAATGTCTCAATGTAATTCTGACTAACCTTGCTTTCTGGACCATCCATAGGATTGCTGCGCAGACGCTTGATTTCTTTTTCAAGCTGTTTTTTTACTTCTTCTGGTGCTTTAAGCTCTTTTAGCTGTTTTTCATAGCGGTCTGCCGCAGATTCTGCTCCCTCACCAAGTTCCTTTCGAATAAGGCGCATTTGTTCACGCAAAATATAGTCACGCTGCTGCTTATCAAGCGCATTTTTCACCTTGCTCTGATATTCCGCGCGAAATCGCTCTACAAGCGTTTCGTTGCTTAACCACTCCAAAATAAATTCGTAGCGTTTTTCCTCATCCGGATATGCGGCCAGATATTTCTGACGTTCCTGCTGCTTCATAGGCAAATTACATGCTATAAGTGCGCAAAAACCTCCGACATCCATGTGCTGCAGCAGCAAATTGGCCAATTCTCTGCTGGCTTTTGGCTGAACACGGCAGTATTGTTCAATCAGATCCTTGAGTACACGAATTTTAGCCTCTTCCTCAATTTCTTTTTCCTGATCTTCTTTGTCTAAATCATCTGCCAGTATTTCTTGTTCATCGTTTTTTTCTGACTCAAAGACAGTCACCCTTGCAATCAAATTTGGTACATATTCCTCAATTGATTCTAGCTTTGCCGACTGCAGACCTGTGACCAGCACACGGAAGCTGTCTTCAGGTCCCTTAATAATTTGTTTTACCTGAGCAATGACACCAAATTGCTCTAGCTGCTCCTGCCCCGGATTTTCCACACTTGGATCCTTCTGTGCAACCAGAAATACATTCTGATTTGTCTTCTGTGCATTGGTCGCCGCTGCAATCGACATCGGCCTGTTCATATCCAGATAAATCCTCATGCGCGGCAATACAGTGATTCCACGCAGAGCGATTGTAATTAATGTATTTTGCACTGTTTTTCTCCCTTATAAAAATAGAAAGGGGGGAGACTGTCAAGCAGTCTCCCCGGATTTATTCAGGAATCTGCGGGCTCTTTCTTCCCGCTTTACAACCTCAATATCGCGGCGCACGATCTGCGGCTTTTCTGTTCCCTCTACTGTCTGCTCAGTGATGATACATTCTCCTACTGTATCATCTGAAGGCAGCTCGTACATGGTATCCATCATGACGGACTCAAGAATTGCGCGTAAGCCTCTTGCACCAGTCTTTCTTTCCTGTGCCTTCTTCGCAACTGCTTTGACTGCATCCTCTGTAAAGGTGAGCTTTACACCATCAATATCAAACAGCTTCGTGTACTGCTTCGTAATTGCATTTTTCGGCTCTGTAAGAATCTTTACAAGAGCTGCCTCATCAAGCTGCTCAAGTGATACCATAACAGGAAGACGTCCGATAAACTCTGGTATAAGTCCAAACTTTACCAAATCTTCTGGAAGCACCTGCGCAAACAATTCACTGATGCTGCGCTCATCCTTTCCAATAATCTCAGCGCCAAATCCAATTGATCCGCTTCCAAGGCGGCTCTCTACGATCTTTTCAAGACCGTCAAATGCACCTCCGCAGATAAATAAAATGTTGGTGGTATCAATCTGTAAAAGCTCCTGATGCGGATGCTTTCTTCCACCCTGCGGCGGAACGCTTGCTACGGTTCCCTCTAAAATCTTTAATAATGCCTGCTGAACACCTTCACCAGAAACGTCTCTGGTAATAGATACATTCTCAGACTTCTTCGTGATCTTATCAATCTCGTCAATATAAATGATACCGTATTCTGCACGCTCGATGTTATAATCGGCTGCCTGAATTAGCTTTAACAGGATGTTTTCAACATCTTCGCCCACATAACCGGCCTCTGTCAGGGAAGTTGCATCTGCAATTGCAAACGGAACATTGAGTAACTTCGCCAACGACTGTGCCATGTAAGTCTTTCCTGAACCAGTCGGACCAAGCATGAGAATATTACTCTTTTGAATCTCAACGTCACTGCTCTCTTCAATGTGGGTAATGCGCTTATAATGGTTGTACACAGCTACTGCCAGTGCTTTTTTTGCCTCATCCTGTCCAATTACGTATTGGTTGAGATGCTCCATGATCTGCTTTGGTTTTAACAGGTTAATGTCTCCTGGATTATATCCGCCAGCTTCTTCCTCGCCATTTTCTTCTTCCTGAAGAATTTCGTAGCAAATCTCAGTACACTCATCGCAGATGTAACTTCCGTTTAATCCCGCAATCAGCTTGCGCACCTGTCTCTGCGACTTTCCACAGAAAGAGCAGCGTAAATCCTCTGATCTTGTTGCCATAGTCAATCCCCTTTAATCATCAATGATTCGTGATAATCTCATCAATCAAGCCATATTCTTTTGCTTCTTCAGCTGTCATCCAGTTATCTCTCTCGGTATCTGCCTCAACCTTCTCAACTGGCTGGCCTGTATGCTCTGCCATAAGTCTGTTCATGCGTGCCTTTGTTTTCAGAATATGTTCAGCAACGATCTTCATATCAGTTGCCTGACCCTGGGAACCACCTGACGGCTGATGAATCATGATCTCCGCATTAGGAAGCGCATAACGCTTGCCTTTGGTTCCTCCTGATAAAAGGAATGCGCCCATGCTGGCTGCCATACCGATGCAGATTGTAGATACATCACACTTGATGTACTTCATCGTATCGTAAATTGCCATACCATCGCTGATGGAACCACCAGGGCTGTTGATGTAAAAGCTGATATCCTTGTTTGGATCCTCAGACTCCAAAAACAGCAGCTGTGCCACGATCAGGTTTGCTGTTACATTATTCACTTCCTCGCCCAAGAAAATAATTCTCTCTTTGAGAAGACGGGAATAAATGTCATAAGAACGCTCTCCGCGGTTTGTCTGCTCCACCACATAAGGTACTAATGCCATATATGTCACCATATCCTTTCCAAAAGACAGCGGCTTTTTGCCGCTGCCTCTATTTATTTATAGTTCTAATTATTGTTTATTTTGCGCTGTCTACGATCAGATCAACTGCCTTCTGTACAGCCAGATCATCCTTTAAGCTATCCTTGCCAGCCTCACCAAGATACTCCTTAACCTTGTCAAGCTCCATCTTGTATGCGTCTGCCATCTTCTGCATCTCAGCTTCAACCTCTTCGTCAGAAACTTCGATGTTCTCAGCCTTAGCAACTGCCTCAAGAACAAGACGATTCTTGATACGAGTCTCAGCCTGTGGCTTCATCTGATCAACAAGAGCCTCTCTTGTCAGGCCAGTGTACTGAAGATACTGATCAACAGTCATGCCCTGCATCTGCAGTCTCTGTGCGAAATCATTTGCCATGTTGCGTGCCTGAGAAGTGATCATAGCGTCTGCGATCTCCATGGATGCATTCTCAACAGCCTTGTCTACTAAAGCGTTCTGCTTTGCAGTCTTAGCTTCCTTCTCCTTGCGCTCTAAAGCCTTAGCCTTTAAATCAGCCTTGTACTCATCAAGAGTCTCAAAATCGGAAACCTCGCTTGCGAACTCATCATCAAGCTCTGGCAGCTCCTTAGCCTTGATTGCCTTAACAGTTACCTTAAATGTAGCCGGCTTTCCTGCCAGGCTAGCCTCATGATACTGCTCTGGGAATGTAACGTTAACCTCAGTCTCCTCGCCAGCATTCTTGCCAACTAACTGCTCCTCGAAAGTATCGATGAAGCTGTGAGAACCGATGGTCAGATCATAATCTGTACCCTTGCCGCCTGCAAATGCAGTTCCGTCAACAAATCCCTCATAGTCGATGGTAACGATGTCACCGTCAGCTACCGGACGATCCTCTACAGTTACAGTTCTTGCCTGCTGATTCTGAACCTTCTTCAGCTCTTCCTCAACCTCTTCGTCGGTAACTTCTACCGGCTGTGCCTCATACTCAAGACCCTTATACTCGCCAAGAGTTACTTCCGGCTTAACTGCTACAGTTGCAGTAAAGATGAAGGACTTGCCCTTCTCGATCTGTGTTACATCGATCTCTGGCTGGGAAGTGATTACTAAACCACTCTCCTTTGCTGCCTCTTCGTAAGCTTCCGGAATAATCTCATTTGCCGCGTCCTCATAGAAGATACCTGCGCCGTACATCTTTTCGATCATAGCACGAGGTGCCTTGCCCTTGCGGAAACCAGGCAGCTGAATTCTGCCCTTGTTCTTGATATATGCTTTCTGCATGGCTGCCTCAAACTGCTCAGCGCTGACTTCAATTGTCAGCTTTGCCATGCTCTTTTCCAGATTTTCTACCTGTACACTCATTACTGGTTCCTCCTAAAAAAACTTTCGTCCTTATCATATGACGCTTGCCACATCTAACTACTATCTATTTTAGTCATATGTCTGCAATATACGATTATACAACACAAGCCGCAAAATTGCAAGCAATAATTACGGCATCATAATTGCTTCTGCAAGCTTCTTTGATGTTTCCTCATCTTTTAACAGCTTTACTAACTCAAGTCCAAGCAATATGGATGTGCCCATGCCACGGCTTGTTGTAATATTTCCATCGGTAACAACTGGAACGGCCTTAAACTTAGCTCCCTTTAACTGGTCTTCAAAGCCTGGATAGCATGTTGCATTCTTTCCTTCCAAAATTCCTAAAATGCCAAGTGCACTCGGTGCTGCACAGATAGCTGCAATACGTCCGCCCTTTGCATTATGTGAAACAAGCAGCTTAGAAAGCTCTTCGCACGCTTTTAAGTTCTTAGTTCCAACACCGCCGCCCGGCAAAAATAAAGTATCTGCTGCATCAACAAAAATATCTTTTAGCATGACATCATTTTTAATTCCAATTCCATGAGAGCCCTGTGTCATATCTTTATTATGTATGGAAACAAGCTCTACCTCTTCTCCTGCTCTTCTAAGAAGATCAATCACTGCCAATGCCTCAACCTCTTCACAGCCATCTGCCATAAATGCGTAAACCATATTTTTTTCCTGCCTTTCTTTTTTGACCTCAGTATAAAAAATCTTGATGAATCTGTCAACATGGGATATACTGATTTCTGAAAATCATTATAGGCTTTCACGGTTCGCAAACTTTTCTCGTGAACTTCAATAAACAATGAAGTCTCCACACCCATGCGGTGCATAGCTCCTATGGACGTGGTATCAAAGGCGGAGCTTCGCTCCGAAAATAAACACTAAAAGCTATGACCGATGTTTGTAAAGTTTTTGATGCCGTGCTACTTACGTCTCTCGAACGCAGACAAATGAGCCTATCGCTAGCCGTGCATGCAAAGGACTGTTCACGAAGCCCCCTATCCATTGGCGAATGAAACCTTTGGAATACTTAGATCCGGATCTTTTCAACCTGCCTTGCAGGGCGCGTCCGGATGACGCAGTTCTACTACTTATTTCTTTTTATTTGCAGCACGTTGTTTCTGTCTATTAAGAACTGAGCTTGGATTTAAGCTTTCAAATCCGACAGAAGCAGGTGTTGCCAAAAATTGGAAATCTTTGCATGCATCCCATGCATGCGGAAACGCTTTTCGAAGGATATTGGCAGCCCCATTACAGTCCGCATTGATGCAATATCCTGCTTTGCACAGATACAATCCTCGCTCAATACGACGGCCTGAGAATACCGGATGTGTCCTTTCCTTTCCGTATACCGGAATCAAGTCACCTGCAGTACAGTCTGCCTTTGAAGTATAGCTTTCTTCCTGCCAGATTACTTCAATGCTGGCAATCAGTGCCTTGTAGGAGATCATCCAACGAAGCTTTTCGTGAGGGATGGAGACAAACTTCTGATTATTCTTCTTACTCATGGATGCGTGTTGCTTCCACAAGCGATTGGTTCCAACAACAAGAATACCGATTCGATGAGCAATACAGTACCGGACAATGGCTGTACTGAGTTTGTGCATTTGATCTTTGAGAAAACAATCATGCTTCAACGAAAGATCGTTCAAAAATGCAGAGGACGCATGACGGTGTTTCTTTCCTTTCGTAAGGATAGATACGGCAGATGCCTTTTGCTTGGCAAAGAACTGATTTGCGGACAGAATAGCACCGCCCTTGTATACAACAGACGAGCCGTCTGTGCATGCGATAGCTGCGATGTTATCAGTTCCGAGATCCATTCCTGCCATATTCGGCAGATCCGGGTAAAAAGGTGGTGCCATATCTTCAATGATAAATGTCATGATATACTTTCCATAGTAAGGCTTAAACACAATCTCACGAAGATTAGAAGTATCCTTCAGATAAGAAAGCGGTATCCTGTTATGATCCATCTTAGGTAATTTTAAAAGACACCCCTTTCCATCTTTTGTCGGATAAAGAGCCGCATCCTGATTTGTCACCTTAAAAGTCTTTTTATCCGCCTTACAATAGCCGGGCATTTTCGGTTTTCCCGTAAAGGAAGAAGGATCTTTCTTATAGGCTTTTAATGCTTCAAGCCAGGCTTTAAAGTCAGTCACTGCCTGTCTTACAATACTCTGTGCTGTTTGCATGGGCAGACCTGCAAAAAAGTCGGGATTCCTATTTGCACGCAAAATCTTGTCTAACGACGGATAGGAAAGAACGCGACGACAGGAGAAATTGCCATAAGCCTCTTTCGCACACTCAATTTCATCAAAGACAGACTGCTCTAATGGAGTACGATTATCTCCCTTGTCCCACCCTGTAAAGACCTGACGGATACGAAAAAGAGCAGCATTATACAGTGCTTTTGCAAGTTTTGAATACTGCTCTGCAAAAGCAAAGATCTGTTTGAAATTATCTTCTGATAAGATCATCGGAACTGCCTTCTTCATAATGGATGTACCTCTTTACAACAATTTATTTCTATGCTATTATTATACCATAAAAACAAATGGATGTAAAGAGGAAATAGAACATATGTACAAGAAAAAGTTAGGGCAAACGTATTATACCAATCGACACAGTTGTTTTTTATTACAGTATCATATCGTACTGGTAACAAAGTACCGTCGTCCTGTTTTAACCGGGGCTGTTAAAGAACTGGTCTATCAAGTAATACAGGATATCTTCGACGAGAAAGATTTGGTAATCTTAGAAATGAATGGGGAAGCGGATCATATCCACATTTTGTTCGAAGCAGATCCATTCACTGCACCGGGTACACTGGTAAATGTCATTAAAACGAAAACAAGCCGTTATGCAAGAACACAGTATGGTGATACCATTCTGAAAGAATCCTGTCAGGATTCCTTGTTTTGGAGCAACAGCTATTTTACTACAATTGCAAACGAAAACAGTTTGCAGCTGATACAAGAATATATTAAAAATCAATAAGCAGCAGCAAAGGCATTCACCCACGCCCATGCGGTGCATAGCTCCTATGGACGTGGTACTCTGCCTACTTTGATAGAAAATTGACAGATCGCGTACAGCGAAGTAGAATAAAAACTGAAATTGACTTAAAATACAAAATTGACTGTATAACAGTCAAGAAGGAGGAAGTATGGCAGAGTGGTTGAAAGATGCAGTTTTCTATGAGATTTATCCGCAGTCTTTTCAGGATACCAACGCAGATGGAATCGGTGATTTTCAGGGAATCATTGATCGTCTAGACTATATTAAGGAGTTGGGTTGCAATGCGATTTGGATGAATCCATGCTTTGAATCTCCATTTGGCGATGCTGGTTATGATGTGTCCGATTATTACACAGCAGCACCGCGTTATGGAACCAATGGTGATTTGAAGAGACTGTTTGATGAAGTTCACAAGAGAGGAATGCATATTCTTCTGGATCTGGTTCCTGGACACACGTCAGTAGAACATCCGTGGTTTAAGGAATCACTTAAGGCACAGAAAAATCCATATACCGATCGCTATATCTGGACAGACAATATCTGGGAGCAGCCAGAGGGAATTGCCTCGATCAAGGGTATTTCGGACAGAGACGGTTGTTGCGTGGTAAATTTCTTTTCCCACCAGCCGGCATTAAATTATGGTCACTATATCTGTGAGCGCTCGTGGCAGCAGCCGATGGATGCAGAGGGACCGAAGGCAACAATTGTTGAGATGGAAAAGGTTATGCGCTTTTGGCTTCAGATGGGCTGTGATGGCTTTCGTGTCGATATGGCAGGCTCACTTGTAAAAAATGACCCGGATGGACTTGGAACCATCCGCCTGTGGCAGACCATTCGCCCATTTCTTGATAAAGAATTTCCAGAGGCAGCGATGGTATCAGAGTGGGGTGAGCCAGATAAGTCACTTCAGGCAGGCTTTGATATGGACTTTTTGCTGCATTTTGGACCATCTCACTACAACGACCTGTTTCGCTGTGAGGAGCCATATTTTTCCGCTAGAGGAAAGGGTAGTGCGGCAGCCTTTGTAAAAAATTATAAGGAGAGCCGCAAAAAGGCAGGAGAGAAGGGATTAATCTGTATTCCATCTGGAAACCATGATATGGATCGTCTGGCGAGAACCTTGCATGGCGATGAGTTAAAGGTTGCATTTGCATTCCTTCTGACAATGCCAGGTGCGCCATTTATCTATTATGGAGATGAGATTGGGCTTCGTTATGTCGAAAATCTGGTATCAGTTGAGGGCGGCTACAGCCGTACCGGTTCTCGTTCTCCAATGCAGTGGAATCACGGGGTGAATTTAGGATTCAGCAATGCATCGCCAGAAAAACTGTATATTCCGACCGATGACAAGCCGAACAGTCCGACAGTAGAGGATCAGATGAAAGATCCAAATTCATTGTATTACGAGGTGAAAAAGCTGATTGCGCTTCGAAGAGAACATAGTGCTTTGTTAAGCGATGGCGATATTGAGTTTGTATCAGATGGAGCAGATGGATCACCGCTTGCCTATATTAGAAGCAGTGCAGATGAGAAAATTTTGGTTGTCGTAAATCCTGCCGATCGTGAGGCTGTTTTGAATGTGCCGGGTGATTGGAAAGAAACTCTCTATGAGATTGGCGGCGCAGTGGTCGTAGAGGATGGTAAGATTGTGATCCCATCAAAGTCAGCAAACTTACTGCGATAAAATAAAACATTCACAAATATAGTTTTACAAATGTGGTGTTTTACCTTATTTGATAGAAAAAAATACAAGATTTGAGGAAAATTCATGATATATTTTCAGTGTGATTACGAGGAAGGCTGTCATCCAGCCATTTTAAAAAGACTTAATGAGACAAATCTGGAGCAGACGGTAGGATACAGTATGGATCCGTACTGTGCAAGTGCAAGAGAAAAGATTAAAAAGGCGGTTGGAAGACCGGATGCCGATGTGCATTTTCTTGTTGGCGGAACGCAGACTAATATGACTGTCATAGCGGCAGCGTTAAAGCCGTGGCAGGGCGCAATCTGTGCCGATACAGGTCATATTGCGTGCCATGAAACTGGAGCAGTCGAGGCAACTGGTCACAAGGTATTGGCACTTTCATCAGAGGATGGAAAGATTACATCAGTTCAGATTGAGGAGACTGTAAAGAAGCATTATGAAGACAGCAGCCGTGAGCATATCGTACAGCCAGGTATGGTATATATTTCATTTCCGACTGAAAGCGGAACACTTTACAGCAAGCAGGAACTGACTGATATATATGCAGTCTGCAAAGCACATGATATGCCGCTTTTTATTGACGGTGCACGCCTTGGCTATGGCTTACAGAGTCCGGCATGTGATGTTACACTGCCAGAGCTTGCTAATCTTTGCGATGTATTTTATATAGGCGGAACAAAGTGCGGTGCGCTCTTTGGTGAGGCCGTTGTCATTTTAAAGGAATCACTTAAAAAGGATTTTCGCTATATTATTAAGCAGCGTGGCGGCATGTTTGCAAAGGGTCGTCTGTTAGGCATTCAGTTTGATACGCTGTTTACAGACGGTTTGTATGAAGCAATTTGTGGCGAGGCTGTAAAAAAGGCAATGACTCTGCGTGAGGCGTTTTTGGCAAAGGGTATTTCAATGTATGGAAGCTCTATGACAAATCAGCAGTTTCCGATTTTAACAGATGCACAAAAAGAAGCACTGGCGAAAAATTTTGCCTTTGAATATTGGGGAGAAGCAAAAGAAGGCAAATCGATTGTTCGTTTTTGCACAAGCTGGGCAACAAATGATGCGCAGATCAAGGCACTGACAGATGCAATTGCTGCACTGTAAGAGATAGCTAACAGCAAGCAATTCTATATGACTTTAAATAGTTACAAAAAAAAGGACCTTTGGCAAAAAGCCATTGGTCCTTCTTTTTGTAAAATTAGTCATTATATCCGTTTGGATTCTTTGTCTGCCAGTTCCAGGAATCTGCACACATCTCATCAATGTCATACTGTGCAGTCCAGCCAAGCTCGGCGGCAGCCTTATCGCACTTAGAGTAGCAGGTTGCAATATCACCAGCACGGCGAGGCTTGATCACATACGGAAGCTTTTTGCCGCATGCCTTCTCAAATGCATGGATGACATCAAGAACGCTGTAGCCCTTTCCAGTACCAAGGTTGTAGATGTTAACACCGTCTTTGTCGGCTAACTTCTGGATTGCCTTTACATGGCCTCTTGCAAGGTCTACTACATGAATGTAGTCACGAACACCGGTTCCGTCTGGTGTATCGTAGTCATCTCCGAATACGTTGATGCACTGAAGCTTTCCAATTGCAACCTGAGCAACATATGGAAGCAGGTTGTTCGGAATACCCTTTGGATCCTCACCGATCAGGCCGCTCTTATGAGCACCGATTGGATTGAAGTAGCGAAGCAGGATTACATTCCACTCTGGGTCAGCAGTGTGAATATCAGTTAATACCTGCTCAAGCATCCACTTGGTCCAGCCATATGGGTTAGTTGCAGTACCCTTCGGGCAGTTTTCAGTAATCGGGATCTCAGCTGGAGAACCATATACAGTAGCAGAAGAGCTAAAGATAATGTTCTTAACGCCGTGATTGCGCATCTCATCACACAGAATCAGTGTGCCGGACATATTGTTAGTGTAGTACTCGATTGGCTTTACAACAGATTCGCCGACAGCCTTGAGACCTGCAAAGTGGATGACTGCGTCAATTTTTTCATTATCGAAGATTGCCTTTACACCCTCACGGTCTAACATGTCAGTCTGGTAGAAAGTAACCTTCTTTCCAGTGATCTGCTCGATGCGTTCAACGGCCTTTATGTTGGCGTTGTACAGGTTGTCCATGATGACAACCTCATATCCCTCGTTCAACAGTTCGACGCAGGTATGGCTGCCGATATAGCCGGCGCCACCGGTAACTAAAATCTTCATGATAACCCCATTTCTGCGCTGCGATAAATAATAAATAGTAGTATCGTGTGTAATAAAATATTTAGTAGGCGTACAGACAATTTTGGCCGCAGCGCTAGCCGATTGCCTTAACGTGCATTTGGAAATCGTCTTGACTTTCCTCTACTTACAATTATAATGAGAGAGGAATGGTATGGCAACAACTATTTTCGAAAAAATTATAAGTATTTTGAGGTTTCTATGCAATTAAAAATTAATAATGAGAAAAAAGAACTGAAATTTCACGGAAGCTATGAATTTCCAGTGTTTGTCAGCCATGAAGTGCTGTCTAATTACGAGAGAGGCGCATTTGCCTGGCACTGGCATCCGGAGGTGGAGTTAACTTATATTGAGGAGGGACAAATTGAATATCAGGTAAATGACACTGTATATTGCCTTAAGGCAGGAGAAGGACTTTTTTGCAATGCAAATGCACTTCACACTGGTCATATGCTGAATCAGGGAGATTGCCGCTATCTTTCCGTTACATTTCATCCGCGAATGATTTATGGCTTTGAGGGAAGTGCAGTTGACAAAAAATATGTAGAGCCTGTAACAAGAAATGATTTGCTTGGAGGACTACATCTTGTGCCAGATACTGAGTGGCAAAAGCAGGTACTTTTGTCGATTCAAACTATTGTGACAGATTATGAGGGTCATTTGCCAGGATTTGAGCTTGCAATTTGTCAGACACTTTTGCAAATATGGAATACATTGTATACAAACGTATGGAGTGAAATTTCGCCAGATCCATCGGCTCAGTACAAAGATATTGAGCGTCTTAGAAAGACGATTACTTATTTGCAGGAGCATTATCATGAGCGTGTGACTCTTGGAGCTATCGCAGAAAATGTTAATATCTGCGCGAGTGAATGCTGCCGTTTTTTCAAGCGTCATATGAATCAGACGATATTTGAATATTTGCTGGAATACCGCATTGAGAAAAGTCTGCCCCTTTTGATCAAGGGAGAAGACAGCATCACATCGATTGCCCAGATGGTTGGATTTTCCAATCCTGCCTATTTTGGAAAGGTATTTCATCAGGTGATGAGATGCTCACCGAGCGATTATCGAAAGTCTTTCATTTCAAAGACACAGAAAGTATAGTCAGACGATATGACAAAAGTTCCCTAAAGACATCATAATATTTTGTCGATATAGGGAACACAGGTTTGTATTGCGTGAAAAAACTGGAAAAATTTTTTCAAAGTTGCAAAAGCACCCACTACAATTGTGAATTCGATAGACACCAAATACAGTATAAATACATTGACAAAAACACAAGATGTTGTATAATGATGAAGAACAACTTGATTAAGGGGGCTGCATAATGAAGATTATTAAAAGAAGCGGAGCAGAGGCAATCTTTGACGCAAATAAGATTGCACAGGCCGTGAAAAAGGCCAATGACAGCGTGGTTGAGGCTGAAAGACTGAGCTATCATCAGATCGCTCATATTGTGGAAAAAGTAGAGAAGCAGTGCCTTGCAGTGAATCGTTCCTTAAACGTGGAAGAAATACAGGATCTTGTGGAGAATGCCATTATGCGTGAGCAGGCCTTCTCTGTAGCGCGAAATTATGTAAGGTATCGTTATGAGCGCGAGTTAGCCAGAACACACAATACAACTGATGAACGTATCAAGAGTATTCTTGAGTGCAACAACGAAGAGGTAAAGCAGGAAAACTCAAATAAGAATCCGACTGTAAACAGTGTACAAAGGGACTACATTGCAGGTGAGGTGAATAAGGACTTTACAAGAAGATTTTTGCTGCCAGAGGATATTGTGGAGGCACATGATGCTGGAATCATTCATTTCCATGATACAGATTATTATGCACAGCACATGCACAACTGTTGTCTGATTAATCTTGAGGACATGCTGCAAAATGGCACTGTAATCAGTGAGACTATGCTTGAAAAGCCAAAGAGCTTTTCCACTGCATGTAACATTGCAACACAGGCCATCGCACAGGTAGCCAGCTCACAGTATGGCGGACAGAGTATTTCACTGGCACATCTTGCACCTTTTGTACAGATCAGCCGTGAGAAATTCCGTCGTATGGTTCGCAAGGAGATGGAAGAAGCAGGAATCCAGGTAACAGAGGAGCAGATCAATCTTATCGCAGAAAAGCGTGTAAAGGAAGAGATTAACCGTGGTGTTCAGGTAATTCAGTATCAGGTTATCACGCTTATGACAACAAATGGACAGGCACCGTTTATTACAGTATTTATGTATATTGATGAGGTACCGGAAGGTCAAACAAGAGAGGATCTTGTAGCGATTATCGAGGAGATGCTTCATCAGCGTATCAGAGGTGTCAAGAATGAGAAGGGTGTATGGATTACACCGGCATTCCCTAAGCTGATTTACGTACTCGAAGAGGATAATATTCACGAGGACAGCAAGTATTATTATCTGACAAAGCTTGCTGCAGAGTGTTCAGCGAAGAGACTTGTTCCAGATTATATTTCCGAGAAGGTTATGAAGGAACTCAAAGATGGAAACTGCTATCCATGTATGGGATGTCGTTCCTTCCTGACTGTATATCATGATGAAAATAATAAGCCAAAGTTTTATGGCCGTTTCAATCAGGGTGTTGTCACAATCAATCTTGTTGATGTTGCATGTTCATCAGGAAAGGATAAGGATCGTTTCTGGAAGATCTTTGATGAGCGTCTTGAACTGTGTCACCGTGCATTAATGTGTAGACATAATCGTTTAAAGGGAACTCCGTCTGATGTTGCACCTATTTTGTGGCAGTATGGTGCACTAGCTCGTTTAAAGAAGGGCGAGACGATTGATAAGCTGTTGTATAATGGCTATTCAACAATTTCCTTAGGCTATGCAGGTTTATGTGAGTGTGTTAAGTACATGACAGGAACAAGCCATACTGATCCTAAGGCAACTCCATTTGCACTTGAGATTATGAAGCATATGAATGATGCATGTGAAAAGTGGAAGGCAGAGCATAACATTGATTTTAGCTTGTATGGAACACCGCTTGAGTCCACTACATATAAGTTTGCAAAGTGTCTGCAGAAGCGTTTTGGACTGATTCCTGGAATCACAGATAAGAATTACATCACAAACAGCTATCATGTTCATGTAACAGAAAAGATCAATGCATTTGATAAGCTGAAGTTCGAGTCACAGTTCCAGAAGCTGTCTCCAGGTGGTGCAATCAGCTATGTTGAGGTTCCAAACATGCAAAACAATATCGATGCTGTTCTTTCTGTTATGAAATATATTTATGAAAATATCATGTTCCATTGCGAACGAAATAATGTTAGCTAATGAGCCAATAAATGAAGGAAGCATTACGAACAGCATTACAAGCACAAATGGAATTAAACAATAAATTTTTGCCTTTGAATATCCATATCTAAAATATAAAGGTAGTTGTATGGCTATTATTGCAGTAAATGTAAATAAAGAAAGGCTAAAACTTGTAATTATATCTAAACCATTCACACTTTCATGTTTTAAAATAATTGAAATTACTCCTACGAGTGTTGTAAATATATATGCCAATAAAAAAGTAGCGTATGTGTAAATATATCTTCCTGCTACAATATTTTGTGTAGTAAGAGATAATGAAGCATATAGTCTTTCTAATTCGTTTTTTTCCTGAACAACAAAAATATTTGTTGACATTAATGCAATAAACCAAGCAGCAGTAAAATTGAAAATAAAAATAGATGATGTACTCATAAAAGAAAATATAATAGTTACAGGAATTAGCGTAAAATACGAAATAATATTTGGCTTACAAGTAAAATAATCTAAGCGAGCCATTTTCAAAGAATAATTCATTTTTTCCCCTCCTTGCTCATGCAAATGATTATATCGTCTATTGTCGGAACATCTAAAATATATCCTTTATATTTACTATTTTGTCTCTAACTCAAACCAGAATTCCACGCCGTTGTCGCGGCACCACTCTTCCAGCGTGTTGGCCAGGCCGCGCTTGAGCAGCACCGGCTTGTTCTGGCG
>ENA-ORTN01000413-ORTN01000413.1-human-gut-metagenome-genome-assembly--contig:-NODE-413-length-48571-cov-7.135728_pt1 | contig 48571 bp, 48 predicted proteins | sample MGYA00242070_ERZ509189 | MGnify/ENA primary metagenome ERZ509189 (study PRJEB26280, sample SAMEA2338821) | human gut metagenome | biome: human gut; feature: human-associated habitat; material: faeces...
TGCCCGTTGATTCGCAGAGACGTATGCTTTGTGCAAGAAACCACAGTGCGACCCATCTGCTTCAGAAAGCACTCCGTACCGTACTTGGTACACATGTAGAACAGTCTGGATCTTATGTAGACGACAAGAGACTTCGTTTCGATTTCTCTCATTTCTCGGCAATGACACCGGAAGAACTGCAGAAAGTAGAAGATATGGTAAATGAAAGCATTTCCAGATCTCTGCCGGTTGTCATTAAGAACATGCCGATCGAAGAAGCAAGAAAGACCGGAGCACAGGCTCTGTTCGGTGAGAAATACGGCGACATCGTCCGTGTTGTAAATATGGGAGATTACTCTATTGAGTTCTGCGGTGGTACACATGTTGCCAATACAAGCGAGATCGGAGCATTCAAGATCCTGTCTGAAAGTGGTGTGGCAGCAGGGGTACGCCGTATCGAAGCACTTACATCCAAAGGACTGATGGATTATTATGGAGAACTGGAACAGTTGCTTCATGAAGCAGCCAAGCTCCTGAAAGCAACTCCGGATACTGTGTCTGAGAAGATCGCACACCTTCAGGCTGAGAACAAAGAACTTCACAGTGAAGTAGAAAGCCTGAAGAGCAAGCTCGCAAAAGATGCCATGGGTGATGTGATGGATCAGGTAGAAGAAGTAGCCGGCGTAAAAGTGATTGCTGTCAGCGTAGAAGATATGGACATGAACGGACTGCGTGACCTTGGAGACCAGCTCAAGGAGAAGATCGGAGAAGGCGTGGTCGTGATCGCATCCAGCGCGAACGGCAAGGTAAGCCTGATGGCTACAGCAACAGATGAAGCAATGAAGAAGGGTGCTCACGCAGGCAACCTGATCAAGGCAATCGCTTCCTGTGTAGGTGGTGGCGGCGGTGGACGTCCGAACATGGCACAGGCTGGCGGAAAGAACCCGGCTGGAATCCCGGATGCCCTTGCAAAAGTCAAAGAGGTACTGGCAGAACAGATAAAATAATGCCGGAAAATGACAGATTTATGCATATTTTTCCTATTTTTCAAAAAATTCTTGACTGAGATGAAAAATATGATATAATCTAATGTAGTGCAATAAATATACCCGAACAGTCGTATGATGCACAATACCAGGCTGGAGGGGAGGTTAGGTGTGAGACTATGTCAAATGTAATCGTTAAAGAAAACGAAACGTTAGATAGTGCTTTACGCAGATTCAAAAGAAACTGTGCCAAAGCAGGAATTCAGCAGGAGATTCGCAAAAGAGAACATTACGAAAAACCAAGCGTTAGACGTAAAAAGAAATCTGAAGCTGCTAGAAAACGTAAATATAACTAATATGTGCAGAACAATAATGGAGGGTTTATGATTCATAAACCCTCCATTTTTACAGGAAAATTTTATGTGGTGGAATAGGATAATATTTGGAATAGATGGATATGAGGTTGTGATGTGGTTTCTGACTTACAGCATGATGGGATGGCTGGTGGAATCCATCTATATGTCATTTTGTAATCATAAGATTACGAACAGGGGATTTGCAAAAGGTCCGTTTTGCCCGATCTACGGGTTTGGTGCTCTTACGGTGTTTTTTATATTACGTCCGTATAGCGACAATAGTATACTGCTGTTTTTCCTGGGATCGTTTCTTGCAACGACGTTGGAATTTCTGACGGCACTTGTGATGAAGCGCATTTTCGGTGAGATCTGGTGGGATTACCATGAGAAGCCATTTAACTACAGGGGGATCATCTGTCTGGAGAGTTCGATCGCATGGGGATTCTATACGTTGTTCCTTTTTATGTTCCTGCAGAACATAGTTGCAGCGTTTGTTGCCATGATACCGGTTCGTGCAGGGCGTGCAATTGGCAATCTGATCCTGATTGGATACATTATGGATTTTTCCGCGACAATTTATCGTCAGAAGAAAGAAAATCTTCAGGAAAGCACGGATGAGGAACAAATACAGCAGGTTGAACAAGCAAAAGACAAAATGAAAGATAATTTTTTGACATAATTGTTGTTGACAAAACCATAGACTGTGGTCTATACTGTGTCTTGTAAACGACAAGGACGTCATGTACAGTTAGTACATGGCGTCTTTTTGTTTAGCGGTAAATTCCGAAGGGATTTCCTGCTAAACAAAAGGCACATTCTTTTACACATTTTTATTCGAAGTCCGGAACGAATAGCATGAAGTAGTATATGATCAAAAGAAGGAAAGCGAGGAGATTCTTATGAAACTCAAAGACACAGGACTCACAGCAGAAGAATTAAAGGACATTGTAAAAAAATATATGGTAGAAACCTATGCAAGATATGATTTTATCGCGGAACGTGCAGAAGGTATGTATCTCTACGATGAAAAAGGGGTAGCTTACCTCGACTTTTATGGTGGAGTTGCCGTAAATACACCAGGTAACAGAAATCCGAAGGTTGTCGCAGCAGTAAAAGACCAGCTTGATGACATCATGCATACATTCAATTACCCATACACAATTCCACAGGCACTTCTCGCAAAGAAGATCTGTGACACGATCGGAATGGATAAGATTTTCTTCCAGAACTCAGGAACAGAAGCCAACGAATGTATGATCAAGATGGCAAGAAAATACGGCGTTGAAAAATATGGCCCGGAACATTACCATATCGTAACAGCAATCAATGGTTTCCACGGAAGAACATACGGAGCACTTTCCGCAACAGGACAGCCGGATAACGCATGCCAGCTTGGATTCAAACCGATGCTTCCGGGATTCTCCTACGCAGAATATAACAACCTTGAAGATTTCAAGTCAAAAGTAACAGATAACACGATCGCGATCATGATCGAGCCGGTACAGGGCGAAGGTGGTGTACATCCGGCAACACAGGAATTTATCGAAGGACTTCGTAAACTCTGTGATGAAAGAGGTATGCTTCTCCTTCTCGATGAAGTACAGACCGGATGGGGACGTACAGGATCTCCAATGGCATTCATGGGATATGGTGTAAAACCTGACTGTGTAACGATGGCAAAAGCTATGGGAGGCGGAATGCCGATCGGTGCATGCTGCGCAAGCGAAAAAGTAGCTGCAGTATTTACATCAGGAACACATGGCTCTACATACGGTGGACATCCACTTGCATGTGCCGCATCTCTTGCTTCTATTTCTGAAATCCTCGACAAAGATTTAAGTGGAAATGCAAAAGTAATGGGTGAATACATGAAAGAAAAACTTGCAGAGCTTCCACATGTAAAAGAAGCAAGAGGAAAAGGACTTCTGGTAGGATGCGAATACGATATTCCGATCGCTCTTGAAGTAAAATGGGCATGCTTCAGAAGAAGACTTCTGATCACAGCGATCGGCGACAGCGTAAACCGTATGATCCCGCCACTGATCCTTGCAAAAGAACACGTAGATCAGGCAATCGAGATCATGAGAGATGCAATCAACGAAGCTGCTGCAAAATATGAGGTAGATCAGAAGACTGCATAGTATAGACATTCCTCCGACTTATTGATATAATTGTATAAAAAATAGAGTACCGGCACAGAAATCCCCCAGTTTCTGTGCCGGTTTTTGAGGTGAAAAATATGTTAGAAAGAATGCAGCTTTTTCCGCTGAATTTTTATAAAAAAGCGAAATTTAACGGAAGTATGGGAAAAATGAACTATCGCCTGGCGAAAGAAGAAAAAAAGACCGATGAGGAAAATTCAGAAACGATTCTTGTCGGAAGTATCTGGGAAGGACCGTTTATTTATGATAAGATTCCGCAGGAAAAGATCACAAAGAGAGAATTCCCATTTGCAGAAGAAGGAATCTGTCAGGCAATGGACTGGTTCAATGAGGAAGGCGAAAAAATGAACCGGGAAGTGTAAAGAAAGGTTCTATTTTCCTGTCAGAAGGCTTATTTATATAATATCGATGGATGGAAAAAAGGAGTCTTATGATGCGCAAATTTCTGGCAGGTCTGCTTGGCATGGTTCTGTGCGTGCAGACCGTATATGGGATCCCGGTCCGGGCGGCAGATGTTTTCGAGCCGGGAGAAAGACCGAAAGCTATGCAGGATGTGATCCGGCAGGAGGATCCGGAGCAGACGAACAGAGACAATTCGGGCAATCTGACCGATCTGGAACTATCTGCTGAGTCCGCAGTTATTATGGAAGCTTCCGGAGGTCAGGTTCTCTTAGAAAAAAATGCGGATGAGAAAAAGCCCCCGGCGAGTGTGACAAAGGTTATGACGCTGCTTCTGATCTTTGATGCACTGGCAGACGGAACGATCACGCCGGATACCGAAGTCACAACTTCTGAGTATGCTGCATCGATGGGCGGATCTCAGGTATTTCTGGAAGCTGGTGAGAAGCAGACTGTGGATACAATGATCAAGTGCATTGCTGTGGCAAGTGCCAATGATGCCTGCGTGGCGATGGCAGAAAAGATTGCCGGGAGTGAACCGGCTTTTGTGGAAAAGATGAATCAGAGATCGGCAGGACTTGGAATGACGAATACCCATTTTGTCAACTGTAATGGACTGGACACGGAAGGGCATCTGACGACAGCGAGAGATATTGCACTGATGTCACGGGAACTGATCACGAAGTATCCACAGATCGAGGACTACTCAACGATCTGGATGGAAAATATTACCCACACTACGGCAAAGGGCAGCAGTGAATTCGGACTGAGTAATACCAACAAACTGATCCGGCAGTATGAATACGCAACCGGACTGAAGACCGGATCCACAAGCGGTGCGAAGTTCTGCCTGTCTGCAACGGCAAGAAAAGACGGGGTCAATATGATTGCGGTTGTGATGGCAGAGCCGGATTCTAAGACACGGATAAAGGATGCCATTGCCATGTTAAACTATGGCTTTGGGAAATGCAGTATTTACCAGGATGAAAAGGCACTGGAAAAAATTGTGTATGCCGAAGTGAAACATGGAATGCAGGAGAAGGCAAAGGGAGAGACGCTGGAGGGCTTCCGGTATGTGGATACCAGTGGATCAGATCTGTCTGCCGTGGAAAAAGAGGTACAGATACAGAAACAGACTGCCCCGATAAAGAAAGGCGACCAGATTGGAGAAGTCATTTACCGGCTGAATGAGAAAACCATCGGAAGCGTTCCGGTTTATGCGACAGAAGGTGTCGGGGAGTTGACATTTGGGGGCGCATTCCTTAAAATTCTGGAAGAAATGATGGTATAACGAAAGAGGGAAGAGATGAAGGCAACAGGGATTATCGTATTGATACTGGTGATTTTTGCAGCAGCAGTTCTTGCAGAAGTATGGCGGGAGCTGCACTGCTTCAAGATTACAAGATACCGGATCAGAACCAGTAAAATAAAGGGAGATGCCGGAAAAGTACGGATTGCTTTCTTAAGTGATCTGCATAATCATGTCTATGGAAAAGAGAATGAGGAGCTGCTTTTGGCGATCAGGGAAGCAAAGCCGGATCTGATCCTGGCAGGCGGCGATATGCTGGTCGGGAAAGCCGGAAGAGACTGGACAGCGGCAGCGGATTTGATGAAAAAACTTCCACAGATCGCACCGGTCTGGTGCTGTAATGGCAATCATGAGCAGAGAATGCATGAGCAGCCGGAGATTTACGGCAAAGAATATGGATATTATGAGAATGAACTGAAAAAGGCAGGGATTCATGTCCTGGTGAATGGATCAGAAGAGATCCCGGTAAACGGGATGAAGCTGCGCTTATATGGGATGGAGCTTCCATTTGGATGCTATAAAAAAGGATGGAAGGTGTGTCCGCTTACGACTGGCGAGATGGAAGAACGGATTGGCAGTGCAGAGACGGACGCATACTGCATTTTAATGGCACATCATCCGCTTTACGCAGAAACCTACTGGAAGTGGGGAGCAGACCTGGTGCTGTCCGGACATTTACATGGCGGGATTGCCAGACTTCCACTGCTTGGCGGTGTGATCAGTCCGCAGTTCCGTCTGTTTCCACGCTACAGCGGGGACTGTTATGAAAAAGACGGGAAATATATTGTGGTCAGCAAAGGGCTCGGAACCCACACGATCAATTTCCGCTTCTGGAATCCGGCAGAGTTAGTCGTACTTGATATCATCCCGGCTTTCCTGTATAATAAATAAGGTTATCGACAATTTGACTGGAAAGGATATCTATGGGAAAAGGAATACCGGTAAAGCTGCAGGTTTTTGAGGGACCTCTGGATCTGCTCTTACATTTGATCGATAAAAATAAAATAGACATCTACGATATTCCGATCGTAGAGATCACCAACCAGTATATGGAATATATCCAGGCGATGGACAGAGCAGACCTGAATGTCATGAGTGAATTTCTGGTCATGGCGGCGACACTTCTGGACATCAAATGCAAGATGCTTCTTCCAAAGGAAGTCAATGAAGAGGGCGAGGAAGAAGATCCGCGTCAGGAACTGGTAGAGCAGCTTTTGCAGTACAAGATGTACAAATACATGTCTTATGAACTGCGTGACCGCCAGGTGGACGGAGAAAAGCTGTTCTATAAGGGAGCGACCATTCCGGATGAAGTAAAGGAATACGAAGAACCGGTAGATCTGGATACGCTTCTTGACGGGCTGACCCTGACGAAGCTGAATGATATTTTTCAGGATATCCTGAAAAGACAGGCAGATAAGACGGATCCGATCCGAAGTAAGTTCGGCAAGATCGAGAAAGAAGAGGTTACGCTTCCGGAGAAACTGGAATATGTTTATGAGTATGCAAAGGTACATCACAGATTCAGTTTCCGGGATCTCCTGAAAAAGCAGGCATCCAAGGTACAGATCATTGTCACCTTCCTGGCGGTGCTGGAGCTGATGAAGACAGGAGAGATACAGGTATATCAGGAACATACGTTTGATGATATCATCATTACATCGGACGAGGGACTGTGGCAAGGAGTATAGAAGAAAATGAGAACAAAACAGTTGGAGAGTATCATAGAGGCAATCCTGTTCACTATGGGAGATTCGGTCGAGGTGAGTAAGATCGCATCCGCGATCGAGCAGGATGTGCCGACGACGGAGAAACTTATCCATAATATGATGGACAAGTATCAGAAAGAGGAGCGTGGCATCCGGATCATCGAACTGGATCATGCATATCAGCTCTGTAGCAAACCGGAGATGTATGAGTATCTGATCCGGATCGCAAAGCAGCCGAAAAAGTATGTCCTGACAGATGTCATGCTGGAGACGCTTTCAATCATTGCTTACCGTCAGCCGATCACCAAGCTGGAGATTGAGAAGATTCGCGGAGTCAAATCGGATCATGCGGTAAACAAGCTGATCGAGTACAATCTGGTCTGCGAGCTTGGGCGCCTTGATGCACCGGGACGTCCGCTGCTTTTTGGAACAACCGAAGAATTTCTGCGCAGATTCAGTGTGCAGTCTTTAGATGATCTCCCGGGCATTGAACCGGAGAAGCTGGAGACATTCAAAGAAGAAGCGGAAGATGAGGCACAGATCCGGCTGAATATTTAAAATGGAATCCATAGTATAAACGCCCGTCCCTGTTCATAAAATGGAACAGAAAAGAGCAGGAGGGAGACTGGGGCACATGAAAAAGAAAGAAAAGAAGAGGAATGGAATACCGGCACGGACCAGAAGAGGGATTCTGGCAGCGTGCATGGTATTCTTTTTTAGTTTGCAGATTTTTCAAGGAAAGATGCTATGGAGAGAATCCACAGGAGAAAGTCCGGGTAAGGTCTTATCCGGGAAAGTGCCTGCGGAAGAAAATGAACGGACACAGATAATGGAGACTACGCAGCAAAAGGAACCGGTCTCGGATGCGCAGACTGCACAGGAAAAAGAAACCCGTGAGCAGGAAAGGGAGCAGCTTCTTACCCGGCTCTATGCCCGTTCCGCTGCGCTGGTGGATGCGGACAGCGGCAGGGTCCTGCTCGGAAAAGAAGAGCATGTAATGCGCCCGATGGCAAGTACAACGAAGATCATGACCTGCATTCTTGCGCTGGAAAAGGGAAATCCGAAGGACCTGGTGACAGCCTCTGCAAATGCGGTCGCACAGCCGAAGGTTCATCTGGGAATGCACGAAGGGGAAGCGTTTTATCTGGGGGATCTTCTATATTCCCTGATGCTGGAATCCCATAATGATTCTGCAGTGGCGATCGCGGAACACCTTGCAGGATCCGTTCCGCAATTTGCCGGGTGGATGAATGAAAAGGCAGAAGAGATCGGATGCACTGAGGCACATTTTGTTACGCCAAACGGATTGGATGGAGAGGATGTGGGCGGTGTGCACAGCATTTCAGCTGCAGATCTGGCAAAAATCATGAGCTACTGTGTCCTGCGTTCTCCCAAAGCTGCAGAATTTCTTGCGATCACGCAAATGCCGGTATACAGTTTTTCTGATGCTGAGGGAAAGGGAAATTTTAGCTGCAGCAACCACAATGCATTTCTTCAGATGATGGATGGTGCGATTTCCGGGAAAACAGGGTTTACCGGGGATGCCGGATATTGCTATGTAGGGGCTTTGCAGAGTGAGGATCGTACATTTGTAGTGGCACTGCTTGCCTGTGGCTGGCCAAACAACAAGAATTATAAATGGACAGATACCAGAAAACTGATGGAGTACGGAATGGCACATTATCGTTATGATGAGGTGTGGAAAATACCGGAGCTTTCGAAAATACCCGTGGAAAACAGTGTTTCCAAAAATGGTTTGTTTGGAAAAACAGCAGTGGAAGTGGAAATCAAAGGAAAAGAAAGTCCGGGTAAGATTCTGGTCGGAGATGATGATGTGGCAGAAGAAAAGACAGAAGTACCGGAAAAACTGGATGCGCCGGTGAAAAGCGGAACACCGGTCGGACAGATCACGTATCTCTTAAACGGGGAGAAATGGGGGAGCTGCCAGGCTGTTGTAAAAGAAACAGTCAGACGGAGAACATTTACCTGGATAGCCATGAAAATGTGTGAAATGTTTTACCAATTTAATTTTTAAAACACGAGAAGAATAAAATAGATCAAGAAAATTGCTTAAATTCATCAATGGACTTTCGCGATAAGATATGTTAGCATTAGCTAGACAACAAAATAAGACAAGAAAGTTGACGGATATTTGTGAAAAGTCAGGAATTAGGCAAATTGTGTGATTTTTATGAAAAATTTCTTGTTTTTTCATATGAACAGAAGAAAAAGCAGATGCCGCCCTTTCCAATTAAATAAAAGGAGAGAAACAAAATGGAAAACTGTAAAAAATACGAGAGACAATATTTTATGCCTCCGAAATTTGAATATGATTGGGTGAAAAAAGATTATGTAGACGCACCGCCGATCTGGTGCAGCGTTGACCTGCGTGATGGAAACCAGGCACTGATCGAGCCGATGAGTCTGGATGAAAAGCTGGAATTCTTCCAGTTATTGGTCGATGTGGGATTCAAAGAGATCGAAGTCGGATTCCCGGCAGCATCTGAGACTGAGTACCAGTTCATGCGTACCCTGATCGAGAAAGACATGATCCCGGATGACGTGACTGTCCAGGTACTGACACAGGCAAGAGAGCACATCATCAAACGTACCTTCGAAGCTGTACAGGGAGCGCCACATGCTGTGATCCACGTGTACAACTCAACCTCTGTTGCACAGAGAGAACAGGTTTTCAAAAAAGACAAAGAACAGGTAAAACAAATCGCCATCGACGGAGCAAAGCTGTTGAAACAGCTTGCTGATCAGACAGAAGGAAACTTTACTTTCGAGTACAGTCCGGAAAGCTTTTCAGGAACAGAGGTGGACTATGCAGTGGATGTCTGCAATGCAGTACTGGATGTATGGCAGCCGACAAAAGATAAAAAAGTAATCATCAACATTCCGACAACCGTAGAAAACGCAATGCCGCATGTATTTGCAGGACAGGTAGAATATGTAGATAAGAATCTGAAATACCGTGATGGCGTGGTACTCAGCCTTCACCCACACAACGACCGTGGATGCGGCGTGGCAACTGCTGAAATGGGTATTCTTGCAGGTGCAGACCGTATCGAAGGAACCTTATTTGGAAATGGAGAACGTACCGGTAACGTGGATATCGTGACATTGGCACTCAATATGTTCTCGCAGGGTGTAGATCCGGGACTGGATTTCACTGACATTCCAAAGATCCGTGAAATCTACGAACGCCTGACCAGAATGCATGTCTATGAAAGACAGCCATATGCAGGAGATCTGGTATTTACCGCATTCTCCGGCTCCCATCAGGATGCCATCGCAAAAGGTATGGCATGGCGTGAAGCGGAAGAAAGAGATCACTGGACCGTACCGTATCTGCCAATCGATCCGAAGGACATCGGAAGAACTTACGATAAAGATGTTATCCGTATCAACAGCCAGTCAGGAAAAGGCGGTGTAAGCTACATTCTGAAGCAGAACTTTGGCATCAGCGTTCCGAAAGAAATGCGTGAAGAAGTCGGCTACATGGTAAAAGATGTATCCGATAAAGCACACAAGGAGCTGACTCCGGACTGGGTATACCACATTTTTGAAGATCATTATGTAAATTACAAAGGAATCTTCTCTATCGATGAATGCCACTTCAAACAGGAAGATGGTATTATAGCAGATGCAACCATTTCCCATGCAAATGGAAAACGTGTGGTAACAGCAGGCGGTAACGGACGTCTTGACGCAGTCAGCAATGCGATCAAACAGTACTTTGGTATCAGCTATGAACTGAGCTTCTACGAAGAACATTCCCTGACACGTGGTTCTTCTTCCAAGGCATGTGCTTATGTAGGTGTCATCTGCAATGGAAAGACCTACTGGGGAGTCGGAATTGATGCCGATATCATCAAAGCTTCTATTGAGGCATTGACAGTTGCTGTCAATAAGATTGATGAACTGAAGAATGTGAATGAATGTAAAGATGAAAGAATGGTAGAGATCATGAACTATATCCAGGCAAATTATCTGGATGTATCTTTAGATGATCTGGCAGAAAAATTCTTCCTGTCTAAACCGTATCTTTCTAAATATATCAAAGAAAAATCCGGAATGACTTTCGGGGATATTGTCAAAAAAGTCAGAATGAAAAAGGCACGTGCCCTGTTAAAGAGCAGCAGCATGACCGTTGAAAATATTGCACTGACCGTTGGATATCAGAATGTAGAGCATTTCAACAGACTTTTCAAGAAGGCGTACAATATCACACCGGTACAGTTCCGCAACCAGAAATAAATAATACATAAAAATGACGAAAAAAGGGCGCAAAAAACGGGAAAAAGACGTTTTTTGCGTTCTTTTTTGTCAATGTTTATGAATGTGAACAAAATTTCATATTTACAGACGAAAATATTGACAAAGTTAACAAAAAAAAGTAAGATACTTGTATGTTCAAAATAAAAAACAAAAGTTAAAAATTATGAAAAAAGGAGGAGTGAAGACATCTGAGGATGGGGAAATAATTAACGATTGTTTTTTGTTGGATGAATAGAATACAAAAGGTTATCTTGGAGGGGAAAATAATGAACGAACATGATGAGGCGTTAAGAAAACAAACCGCCTTTTTAGGACAGCCAAAGGGTGTGGGAACCCTGAGCTTTATGCAGCTTTGTAACTCTTTTGCAAACTATGCGATGAGTGCGGTACTGATTTACTACTTATACGCAAATGCACCGGAAGGACTTGGATTCAGCAAGGCAAATGCAGCACAGCTGATCTCTTTATATTCAACAGTTGTCGTACTGACAGGTATTGTCGGAAGCTTTGTCTGCGACCGTATCTTAGGATGCCGGAAGTCTTTATTTATAGCAAGATCACTTTCATTTATTGGATATGTATGCCTTGCATTACCACTTGGCGTTCCTGGCTATGGAATCGCTATGGGATGTCTGGCAATTGGACCGATGTTCGGTGGCAGATGTCTGGATGCTCTTCTTGGAAAATTCTATGATGAATCCGATGGAAGACGTGACAGCGCTTACACGATTTCTTACGTAATTTCCAACATTGGTGCAGCAGCTCCGGTACTTTCCGGTGCAATCGCAGCAGCACTCGGATATCATGTAGCATTCGCGGCATGTGCAGTCCTTGCATTCCTGGGTATCGTTGTATATGCAGTTACATACAAACCGTTCTTCGGTAATATCGGTATTGAACCGGATGATCCGCTTCCGGATGATAAGAAACGTTCTTTCATCACAAAGATGATCATTGTACTTGTTATCTGCGCAGTTGTTCTTGCAACGCTTTTTGCAACAGGAACATTAAGTATTTCTGTATTCTCAAATGTAATCAGTACTGTATCGATCATTATCCCGATCGTATACCTGGTAGTTATTTACAAAAGTAAAAAGACAGAGCCACATGAGAAGAAGAAAATCCTCTGCCTGGTTCCGCCGTTCATCTGTAACGCAGTTACCCTGCTGATCTGGACACAGACAATTTCAATCCTTGCAATCTTCTATGAAGAAAAGGTTAACCGTGTACTGTTCGGAATGGAAGTGCCTGCAGCATCTATGCAGACAATCCCAGCAGTATTTGCAGTTATCATCGGAAGTATTCTGACAGCAGTATGGACAAAACTCGGAAAGAAACAGCCATACGGAACCACAAAGATGGGTATCGGAACAATCTTCTGGGGATTTGGAGCTTTAATCATTGCACTCCTCTATGTAATCTATCCTGGAGATGCAAAAGTCAGCGCATGGTGGATCGTATTATTCTATGCAATCCTGATGCTTGGTGAAGGATTTACCTGCCCGATCGGTTACTCAATCACGGCTGTTGCAGCACCGAAGGCATTCATGACACAGATGATGACAATCTGGTCAATGTCACAGTCTACAGGAGCTGCTCTTAACACGCTGCTTACAAACTTCTACAAAGAAGGAAGCGAAATTCCGTTCTTCGTAGCAATCGGTTTGGGTGTATGTGCAGTCGGTGCGGTTGTAGCAATCTTCAGTAAAAAGCTTGCAGTCGGAATGGGACTGGACAAGAACGCAGAAGCATAAAAGATTAGGAAATAAGTTTATGTTTCAGGAGGATGAAAAATAAATGTCAGAGAATTGTAATTATGCACCGGTCGAAAAAGTCATTCTGATCGATGACAGAAGAATTGAGATTTATTGGGGCGAACAGATGCGCCGTGCTGATAATGAAAACGATTATCTGGTAAAATACAAAGGGAAAGTACAGGAACTGGTACACTGGACCAGTGATATGACATGGGATTATGGTACGGTATACCAGAAAGAATCCATGCGTACCACACTTTCCCTGGTTCATCCGGTTGATCCGGAATGTGCAGGAGAGGTTACCGTACAGGTTGTCGGAAAGCTGACTGATGTAAAAGACAGACCGGCAGACAATGAAAAGGTCTACCAGACCGTGTATCAGCCATATTATGTGGTCCGCAAAAAAGGAACCTCCGGCATTGTAGTAAAAGCCGGAGAAAAAACAACACCGGCCGTAGTGGACAAAGCACTTGCAATTATTGATATGATGCTTGAAAAGATCCCGGAAGTAGCAGAAGAGCTCGTCCGCAGAGGCGCAGAGGTATCTGTGTTTGGACTGCTTGAGAATGCATATGATGTCCCGGAACACAGAATGGGATATCTGCTTGCAACCCGCCACGTGGCAGGTTACGGCGGCGAGATGACGAATCCGGCATCCTCTATTTCAGAGGCAAATGTGATCCGTCTCAGAACCGGAAGATATGCAACCAGTTATCCAAATGAGATGATACTTGTCCATGAATTCGGACATGCGATCCATTTGGTTGGAATGAATGGTCTGAAAGACCAGACGCTTGCAGACATGATCCGGAAAGCATATCAGCATGCCAGCGACAATGGTTTGTGGCCGGACACTTATGCGATCAGCAATTACGAAGAGTATTTTGCAACCTTAAGTACTGTCTGGTTCAATGTCATGCAGGAAGGTGTTGACGGACGATGGGATGGTATCCGCGGACCGGTCAACACAAGAGAGGAACTGAAGGTCTATGATCCGGAAGGATATGAGCTGATGAAGCACATTTATCCGGAGAAGACACTTCCGGAACCTTGGCATTATAATGTAAACATCTATGATATTGATGGAAAACCATACAAATCATATGATGAAAATATGAAATTCAACTGGGATTTCATTCAGTAGGAGATGGAACAATGAATACACGCATACAGAAAATTGTAGATGCTGTAAAGAAAAATGGTCATGATGGAATTGTGATCAGCAAAGGCAGCGACATTAAGTATCTGACCGGCTTTACCGGAGAATATGGAGTTGCAGTCCTGCTTCTGACAGAACAGAAAAACTATTTTGTAACCGACGGACGGTTTGAATTCCAGGCCGCACAGGAAACAGAAGGATTTGAAGTTGTTGTCTACGGTGAAGGACTGAATTACTTCAACCAGACCGGTAAATTGGCGGCAGAAGCAGGGGTAAAACAGTGTGCAATCTGTGGAGCAGATCTTACGTTTGATGATTATCAGGATCTGGTAAGTCAGGCGCCTGATACCAAATTCGTTTCCGAAGGGTCTTATGTAGAACCTTTACGTGCGATCAAGACACCGGAAGAAATCGAGACGATCGAACAGGCATGCCGGATTTCAGAGAGATCTTTCTATGCACTGCTTGATGTGATCAAACCGGGTGTTACAGAGATCGATATTGCAAATGAACTGGAATATCAGTTCAGAAGCCGTGGCGGCTCCGGATTCTGCTTCGAGACGATCGTAGCATCTGGTCCGGATAACGGAGCAAATTGTCATGCGACAGCATCCGATAGAAAAATCCAGCTTGGTGATTTTGTGACGATTGATTTCGGAACTTATTATCACGGATACTGCTCGGATATTACCCGTACTGTTGCAGTAGGGAAAGCCAAAAATCCGGAGCTTTACAAGATGTTTGACGTAGTCAGAAAAGCAAAGGATGCTGGTCAGAACAGCCTGAAACCGGGAATGGTTATGGGCGAGCTCAGAGATATCATCGTGAAGGTAGTAGAAGATGCAGGCTATCATATTCCACATGGTCCGGGACACAACTTCGGACTGGATATTCATGAACAGCCGTATATCTGTACCGGCAGTAAAGTGACCCTTCAGCCGGGAATGGTTCATACGATTGAACCTGGAATTTACATTCCGGGAATCGGCGGCGTCCGTCAAGAAGATGATTTCCTGATTACAGAAGATGGATACCGCAGAATTACAAATATTACAGATGCTCTGATCACATTGTAATAAAAATGTTGTCATCCTAAAAAAGTATAAAGAATTGAGGAAATCCTTATCTGGTGGTTTGCCGGATAAGGGTTTTCTTTTTTTGCGGGGACGGTCTGCGAGGGAGAGGTAGTGGGGCAGATTTAGAAAAATATGGGGGTGAAGTCCATTGTGCAAAACATTGCGATGAGCCTCTGAAAGCGAAAATTGTGTCAGCAGAGGCTTCCACAATTGCAAAAATTTTAACAGATTCTATGGAAAACGGTTGCGTCGGTTTGAAAAAACAAGTATAATACACTTCAAAATGGTTGCACTTTAAAATATTAAAGAATGAATGCGACGAGAGAGGGGCAGCATGAAAGGGCTGCGTGTATTTGAAAAATAAAGGAATAAAAGAGGAATCAAGGGATGATTATCAGTACGAAATATCTGATTACAGGAGATGGAAAGACCGTTCTTACGGATAAGGCAGTCTATATTGGAGAGGACGGCAAGATCGGAAAAATCGCACCAAAAGAAGAGCTGCTGAAAGAATTTCCGCAGGAGGAAGTTAAGGAATATGGTGATGCGACACTTCTTCCGGGACTTATGGATATGCATGCGCATCTTGCATACGGCTATTCCCAGCCGGACAGCTTTAATTATGGGGCACAGCTGATCATGTTATATGCGTTGCAGCATGCGCAGGCTGCATTTGAAAGAGGGATCACCACGGTGCGGGATATGTCTTCTGCACATGGTGTATGCAAGAATCTGAAACTGGCAGAAAAGAAGGGATTTATCGTGATCCCGAGAATCGTGCATACGGATACCGGAATCTGCATGACGGGCGGACATGCCTGGGATGAAGTCGAGGAAGCGGACGGTCCGTGGGCAATCCGTAAAGAAATCCGTAAGCAGGTTCGCGACGGTGCGGAATGGGTGAAGATCCTGACCACCAACCGCGAACCATATCCGGAGCTTACCCAGGAAGAACTGGATGCGGCGGTGGATGAGTGCCACAGAAGAGGAATCAAGTGTGGCGTGCATGCCGGAACCAATCCGGGGATCCAGATGTGCATTGATGCCGGATTTGACACGATCGAACATGGAACCTTTATGATGCTGGATCATGCAAAGCAGATGGCAGAAAAAGGTATTGCTTGGACACCGACTATCATGGCATATACTTATCTCTATGAACTGTGCAAGGAAAATATCGAGAAAAATGGCGATGCACCGGTCAGTGATCCGGTCATGCAAAAAGAGATGGAAAATTATGAATTCTTTGAACCGGCATACAAAGCGTACCGGGATCATTTTAAAGAATTTTATGATACGGGTGTGACGGTTCTTGCCGGCACCGATATGGTGATGTATCATTCTCCGCTCTTACCGCTTCCGAGAGAACTGCAATATATGGTGGAATACGGAATTACACCGGTGCAGGCAGTACAGGTGGCAACTTCTAATCCGGCAAAGGTTCTGGGTGTGGAAAAAGAACGCGGACTTGTTGTCGAAGGACTGGATGCAGATCTTCTGGTAGTTGGCGGTGACTTAAGCAGGGATATCACCAGATTAAAAGATGTAAAATTTGTTACACTTGGCGGAAAAAGAGTCTTTGAAGACGGCATCCGTTATGTCGGAACAGGGAATATGTTTATGTAAGAAAAGGCTTCTGCGTTGCAGAGGCTTTTTTGCACGTGAAAATTACTTGTCGAAAATTTAACAAAATAAGAGAAAACTTATCAAAAACAGTTGCGTATTGCATAGAAAGCAAGTATAATATACACGGCAGAAAATTTGATTTAATTATTAAATTTATAAAAATGGAGGGCTAGATTTATGAGCAACACAACATCATCAAACCCGGCGAGCTTAAGAATTGCCAATTTGCTCGATGAGGGAAGCTTTGTTGAAATCGGTGGACAGGTAACTGCAAGAGCAACAGATTTCAACATGCAGGAGAAAAAAGCTCCGACAGATGGCGTCATCACAGGTTACGGTGTAATCGATGGAAACCTGGTATATGTATACAGCCAGGACGCATCTGTACTGAACGGAACCATCGGTGAGATGCACGCAAAGAAGATTGCGAACATTTATGATATGGCAATGAAGATGGGCGCACCGGTGATCGGTCTGATTGACTGCGCAGGACTTCGTCTTCAGGAAGCAACTGACGCACTGAACGCATTCGGAAGCTTCTATTACAAACAGGCTATGGCTTCTGGCGTAATTCCACAGATCACAGCAGTATTCGGCAATTGCGGTGGTGGACTGGCAGCGGCAGCAGCACTTTCTGATTTTACATTCATGGCAGAGAACGGAAAATTATTCGTAAACTCTCCGAACACCATTCCGGGCAACACCACGGACAAATGCGATACAGCAAGCGCAAAATTCCAGAGTGAAGAATCCGGAATCGTTGACGGCGTAGGAAGCGAAGAAGAAATTCTTGGCGAGATCCGCTCACTCGTAGCAATTCTTCCGGCTAACAACGAAGACAACGATGCATATGATGAATGCACAGATGATCTGAACAGAGTATGTGCAGATCTTGAGAATGCAGCAGAAGATGCAGCACTTGCTCTTTCTATGATCTCTGACAATGGTGTATTCATTGAGACAAAGAAAGCTTATGCAAAAGATATGGTAACAGGATTCATCCGCCTGAACGGAATGACAGTAGGTGCTGTTGCCAACCGCTCAAAAGTATACGATGAAGAAGGCAACACAGCAGAAGAATTCGACGGCACACTCTCAGCAATGGGATGCAAGAAAGCAGCAGCTTTCGTTAAATTCTGTGATGCATTCGGAATTCCGGTACTCACACTTACAAATGTAAAGGGACTCAAGGCAACTGCATGCTCAGAAAAGAACCTTGCAAGAGAGATGGCAGCTCTCACTTATGCATTTGCAGATGCAACTGTACCAAAAGTCAATGTGATCACAGGTAAAGCATTCGGAAGCGCATATGTGACAATGAACAGCAAAGCAATCGGAGCAGACATGGTATACGCATGGCCGGAAGCTGAGATCGGAATGATGGCAGCAGACATGGCAGCGAAGATCATGTACACAGATGCAGATGCAGATACATTAAAAGCAAAGACAGAAGAATACAAAGCACTTCAGTCAAGCCCGCTTTCCGCAGCTGGAAGAGGATATGTAGATACCATCATCGAACCAGCAGATACCAGAAAATATGTGATCGGTGCATTTGAGATGTTATTTACAAAAAGGGAAGAAAGACCATCCAAAAAACACGGAACAATTTAGCGAGGTGAAGCAAAGTGAAGAAAAAGATTAGTTTAGTAGTCGCAGTTCTGGTACTTGTGCTCGGCCTTGCAGGCTGCGGAAATGCCAAGACCGTCAGCTATGACAAAGATACACTGATCCAGTCTTGTGATGCTGTTTTTGATATCATTGAGAGCGGATCCATCACAAGCGACCAGATCACAGAGATGTCAGACTGGAATCAGGGATATCTGATGGCACAGTTTGAAAGCCAGACCGGTGTGCAGATGGAAGCAGACACTTTTGCAACTGCACTGGAAGGATGGAAAGCATCCCTGGAAGAATGCGGCGATTATGAAAGCCATAAAGATTATGAATTCGAGGCGTCTTCTACAGGTGTTACGGTAACTGCACCGGCAACATTTTCTGACAGAAGTGCAGACCTGGAATTCGTATTCGATGAGAATATGACTTTGGAATCATTTACAGTCAATGCTCATTACGGCATGAGCGAAATCCTTGAAAAAGCGGGACTTAACACATTACTTGGTATGGGAACTGTATTCGTAATGCTTATTTTCATGAGCTTTATCATTTCCCTGATCAAATACGTTCCTGCATTACTTAACGGTACATCCAAGAAGAAAAAAGAAGAAGCTCCGAAGGCAGCACCGGCTCCGGCAGTGGCAGCAGCTGTAGAAGAAGCAGAAGAAATGGATGATACCGAACTTGTTGCAGTTATCGCAGCAGCGATCGCAGCAACAGAAGGAACTACTACAGACGGATTTGTAGTACGTTCTATCAAGAGAAGAAAATCAAACAAATGGAATGCATAGTGCGAATAGAATCAGGAGGATTTAAAGATGAAAAACTATACAATCACAGTTAACGGCAACGTATATGATGTTACAGTAGAAGAAAACGGAAACGGAGCAGCTGCAGCACCAAAGGCAGCTCCGAAAGCAGCACCGAAGGCAGCTCCAAAAGCAGCAGCCGGAGCTGGAAGCATCAAGGTAGAAGCAGGTGCAGCCGGAAAAGTATTTAAGATCGAAGCAAGCGTAGGACAGAAAGTATCCCGCGGTGATGCAGTTCTTATCGTAGAAGCAATGAAGATGGAAATTCCTGTTGTAGCTCCGGAAGACGGAACAGTTGCAAGTATCGATGTAGCAGTAGGTGATGCAGTAGAAGCAGGACAGACACTGGCTACATTGAACTAAGGAGCAACATCCTTTTGAAAAACAGGAGGTTATAACATGGAATATATCACTAACACACTGGGAAACCTCGTGCAGCAGACTGCGTTCCTCAACCTGACTTGGGGTAACTACATTATGATCGCAGTTGCATGTTTTTTCCTTTATCTTGCAATCAAGCATGGGTTTGAACCGCTTCTGCTTGTACCGATTGCATTTGGTATGCTCCTGGTAAATATTTACCCGGATATCATGCTTCATGCAGAAGATTCGGCTAACGGAACGGGCGGACTTTTGTATTACTTCTTCCAGCTGGATGAGTGGTCTATTCTCCCGTCACTTATTTTCATGGGTGTCGGTGCGATGACTGACTTCGGACCGCTCATTGCCAACCCGGCGAGCTTCCTCCTCGGTGCGGCAGCACAGTTTGGTATTTTCGCAGCTTATCTTGGCGCGATGGCTCTTGGTTTCTCTGATAAGGCAGCAGCTGCTATCTCCATCATCGGTGGAGCAGACGGACCGACATCCATCTTCCTTGCAGGTAAGCTCCAGCAGACGGCTCTGATGGGACCGATCGCTGTGGCGGCGTACTCGTACATGTCACTGGTTCCGATCATCCAGCCGCCGATCATGAAGCTTCTCACAACAGAGAAGGAAAGAAAGATTAAAATGGGACAGCTTCGTCCGGTTACACAGCTTGAGAAAATTCTGTTCCCGATCATCGTAACCATCGTTGTATGTATGATTCTTCCGACAACAGCTCCTCTGGTAGGTATGCTGATGCTTGGTAACCTGTTCAAAGAATCCGGTGTTGTAAGACAGCTGACAGAGACCGCATCCAACGCAATGATGTACATCGTAGTTATCCTGCTTGGTACATCTGTAGGTGCTACTACAAGTGCAGAGGCATTCTTAAATGTCAGCACACTTAAGATCGTACTACTTGGTCTGATCGCATTCGCATTCGGTACCGCAGCAGGTGTCCTGTTTGGAAAACTGATGTGCGTAGCCACACATGGCAAGGTAAATCCGCTGATCGGTTCAGCCGGAGTATCTGCCGTACCTATGGCAGCCCGTGTATCTCAGAAAGTAGGAGCGGAAGCAGATCCGACCAACTTCCTTCTGATGCATGCAATGGGACCGAACGTAGCCGGAGTTATCGGAACAGCCGTAGCAGCCGGAACATTTATGGCTATTTTCGGAGTAATGTAGCAACAGGAAGCGATTTGCTTGCTTGCAAGGGCAAATCGCGGTTGCTATCGAAATGTCAGACTGTGCCATCAGGCACAGAAGGAAACCGTCAGGTTTCCTTAGCGCTGCGGGCAGCGCGTATCTGACAGTGAGATAACAATCCTGGAGCTTAATAAACCTTATAATAATTGGAGGAAGATATAATGGCAGCAATTGAAAAGAAACCGATTAAGATTACGGAAACAGTTCTGCGTGATGCGCATCAGTCCCTGATCGCAACAAGACTTACCACAGAACAGATGCTTCCAATCGTAGATAAAATGGACAAAGTCGGATATCATTCCGTAGAGTGCTGGGGCGGAGCTACATTTGATGCATCCCTTCGTTTCCTGCATGAAGATCCATGGTCAAGACTTCGTAAATTCCGTGACGGATTCAAGAACACCAAACTTCAGATGCTCTTCCGTGGACAGAACATCCTTGGATACCGTCCATACGCAGATGATGTAGTAGAATACTTCGTTAAAAAATCTGTTGCAAACGGAATCGATATCATTCGTATTTTTGACTGTCTGAATGACCTTAGAAACCTTCAGACAGCAGTAAAAGCAGCTAACGCTGAGAAAGCAGAAGCACAGATCGCGCTTTCTTACACACTTGGAGATGCTTACACCTTGGATTACTGGGTAGACATCGCAAAGAGAATCGAAGATATGGGTGCAAACTCTATCTGTATCAAAGATATGGCAGGTCTTCTTCTTCCGTACAAGGCAACAGAACTTGTCGGAGCATTAAAAGAAGCTGTTGATATCCCGATCCAGCTGCATACACATTACACATCAGGTGTTGCTTCAATGACATACTTAAAAGCAGTTGAAGCCGGTGTAGACGTGATCGATACCGCTATTTCACCGTTCGCACTTGGAACTTCTCAGCCGGCAACAGAAGTTATGGTTGAGACATTCAAGGGAACACCTTATGATACAGGATTTGACCAGAATCTTCTGGCTGAGATCGCTGATTACTTCCGTCCGATCCGTGACGAAGCACTTGACAGCGGACTTCTCAATCCGAAGAACCTTGGTGTTAACATCAAGACTCTTCTGTACCAGGTACCGGGTGGAATGCTTTCCAACCTTACTTCCCAGCTCAAAGAGCAGGGAGCAGAAGACAAGTTCTACGACGTACTTGAAGAAGTACCGAGAGTTCGTAAAGACCTTGGTGAACCACCGCTGGTTACTCCGTCATCACAGATCGTTGGTACACAGGCAGTATTCAATGTCCTGATGGGCGAACGCTACAAGATGGCAACAAAAGAGACGAAAGACATCCTGAGCGGAAAATACGGTGCAACTGTTAAACCGTTCAACCCGGATGTTGTTCAGAAAGTACTCGGAGACAATCCGGAAGTTATCACATGCCGTCCGGCAGACCTGATTCCGGATGAACTCGGAACTCTTGAAAAAGAGATGGAACAGTACAAAGAGCAGGATGAAGACGTACTCAGCTACGCACTCTTCCCGCAGGTAGCTACAGACTTCTTCAAATACCGCGAGGCACAGGAGAAGAAAGTAGATGCTACAATTGCAAAAGACGGAAGTTATCCGGTATAATAACGATGAACTGACGAAAGCTGTTACAGACAGTATTTTGTGAGCAAAACGTAACCTCAGGAGCCATAAAATTCGAGTTGAATTTTATGGCTCTTTTGCTTATAATAAAAAGGGTTGTGACCTTATTTATAATAGAAGTAAATGATTTTATAAAAAGGCACGTTTCTTATTTGGAGGCAAATTGTGAGCACAAAAAATGAGTTACTGATTAGAATTGATGAGAGATATCCGAAGTTCAGCAAGGGACAGAAGCGGCTTGCGGATTACATCAAAGAAAATTATGATAAAGCAGCCTTCCTGACGGCTGCAAAGATGGGAGAGGCAGTCGGTGTCAGCGAATCAACGGTTGTCCGTTTCGCAACACAGCTTGGATATAAAGGCTATCCCGAATTCCAGAAAGCACTGGGAGAACTGGTGCGTACCAAGCTGAATTCTATCCAGCGTATGGAAGTGACCTACGGACGGATCGACCGGAGCGAGATCCTGGCGACGGTTCTGCAGTCTGATATCGAGAAGATCAAGCAGACATTGGAATCTGTGGACAATCATGCATTTGAGCTGGCGGTGGATACGATCCTTGCGGCAAAAAAGGTTTATGTGATCGGAATCCGAAGCTGTGCACCGCTGGCAAAATTCCTGACTTTCTATCTGAATCTGATCTGTGAGGATGTGGTAGAGGTCGATACCAACAGTTCCAGCGAGATTTTTGAGCAACTGATCCGGATCGGGGAAGAAGATGTGATCATCGGGATCAGTTTTCCGCGATATTCCATGCGTACTTTAAAAGCACTGGAATTTGCCAGCAACCGGAAAGCAAAGGTAATAACCTTGACCGACAGTGTGAATTCACCGATGAATCTCTATTCCTCCTGCAATCTGATCGCCAAGAGTGATATGGCATCTATCGTAGATTCCCTGGTTGCACCGCTCAGTGTGATCAATGCACTGGTGGTTGCACTCTGCATGAAGAAGCAGGATGATGTCATCGAGACGCTGGAGACACTGGAGGACATCTGGGACGAATATCAGGTTTATTCCAGAGATGAGCTGGAGCCTGTAGAAGATGAGGTAAGGATCAAATGAGTAAAGTACTGATCGTAGGGGGCGGAGCTGCCGGTATGTTCGCATCGATTTTTGCGGCGAAAAATGGCAATGAAGTCCACGTATTTGAGAAAAATGAAAAACTTGGAAAGAAGCTTTTCATCACGGGAAAAGGCAGATGCAACGTCACCAATGCCTGTGACGTGGATGAACTTTTCCAGAATATGGTATCCAATGAGAAATTCATGTACAGCAGTTTTTACGGATTTACCAACCAGGATGTGATGGATTTCTTTGAAAATGCAGGATTGCGTCTGAAGACAGAGCGTGGCAACCGTGTATTTCCGCAGTCGGATCATTCTTCGGATGTTATCCGCACACTGGAGCTGGAAATGAAGCGAAATGGGGTACACATCCATCTTTATTCCAATGTAGAAAAAGTTGTGGCAGAGGATGGAAGATTTTCCTATCTTGTCATGGCAGATGGAAGCAAAGAAGAAGGGGATGCCTGCATTATCGCAACCGGTGGTGTCAGCTATCAGACAACAGGTTCCACCGGAGATGGCTATCGCTTTGCAGAAGCGATGGGACACAAGATCACCGAACCTGCACCTTCCCTGGTTCCGATGAATGTCAGAGAAGAGTACATTCCGGCACTGATGGGGCTTTCCCTCCGAAATGTCCAGGCAACGGTCTATGACGGAAAGAAAGAGCTGTACAGTGATTTCGGAGAAATGTTATTCACCCACTTTGGAGTAAGCGGACCACTGATCATCAGTGCGAGTGCCTATGTAGGTAAAATCCTGCAGAAAAAGCATGAGTTAAAGCTGGTCATCGACCTGAAGCCGGCACTTTCCGAAGAGCAGCTGGATGCGAGAGTGCTGCGGGAATTTGATGCAAACCATAATAAACAGTTTAAAAATGCAGTTACCGGACTGTTTCCGGCAAAATTACTTCCGGTCATGATCCACTTAAGTGGCATTGAGCCGGAGAAGAAGGTCAATGTGATCACAAAAGAAGAGCGGATGAATTTCGTCCATCTGATCAAGCATTTTACTGTGACATTGACCGGGCTTCGAGATTTCAAAGAGGCAATTATTACACGGGGCGGCGTAAAAGTCAAAGAAGTCAATCCGTCTACGATGGAGTCAAAGCTGGTACAGGGACTGTATTTTGCAGGGGAAGTGCTGGATCTGGATGCACTGACCGGTGGATTCAATCTGCAGATCGCATGGTCGACTGCATATGCGGCAGGAAGTAATATCTGGTAGTTTTTGGATTATAGATATCGCACAGCAATCCAGAGATGGCGTAAACAGGAAAATGTGAGTGAAACAGGGAGGATATAAAATGGGATATAATATCGCAATTGACGGACCGGCAGGTGCCGGAAAGAGCACAATCGCAAAATTGGTTGCAAAGGAACTGGGATTCATCTATGTAGATACCGGGGCAATGTACCGCGGACTTGCCGTACATTTTCTGAAAAAAGGGATCGTACCGGGAGAAGTAGAGAAGATCGAGGCAGCATGCGAGGATGCAAAGGTAGAGCTTGGTTATGAAAATGGTGTGCAGCAAGTCTATTTGAATGGAGAAAACATCACTTCACAGCTTCGTGAGGAAGCGGTTGGAAATATGGCATCCGTAAGCTCGGCAGTACCGGCAGTCCGTGCAAAGCTTCTGGATCTGCAGAGAAATCTTGCAAAAGAAAAAGATGTCGTTATGGATGGAAGAGATATCGGAACCAATGTACTTCCGAATGCGGACGTTAAAGTGTATCTGACTGCAAGTGTAGAATGCCGCGCAATGCGCCGGTTCAAAGAACTGGAAGGAAAAGGAGAAGTCTGTGATTTTGAACAGATCAGGCAGGATATCCAGGAAAGAGACGAGCGCGATATGACAAGAAAGATCGCACCGCTTAAGCAGGCTGAAGATGCAACGCTGATCGACAGCTCTGAGATGGGAATTGACGATGTGGTGAAGGCAATTATTGCACTGACAAAGTAGAAAATCTGTCAGAAATCAGATTGCAGCAGCAAAAAAAGGTGATTATTGTATGGAAAGGGTAAAAATCTATAATTGAAAATACAATAATCGATAAATAATTAAAAAGTCATTAGTTTTCAGGAAAAAGTAGATAAAACTAATGGCTTTTTTGCGCGAAAAGTCGATAAAATGTCGAAAAAGAGAATTGTACATGGAGATTGCTTTACCTTTTATACGAAATATGTTATAAATGTTAGAGAAGAAAAATTACGAAAGTAATGTTTAAGAGGGTTGGGTTCACTTATGTACAGAAAGAAAACTTCCAGTTGGTTAAAACACTGGGATTTTATTTTGTTAGATTTAATATTGTTGGAATTATCTTATTTACTTGCTCACTGGTTATATCATGGGACTGCATATTACAGAGAAGCACCGCTTTACCGGAATGTGTTTTTTGCGATAGCGGCGATCGATCTGGTTGTGGGACTGATGATGGGAAGTTACAAGGGCATCTTAAGAAGAGGGTACTGGTTGGAGACTAAGGCAGTCGCAAAGCACGCAATCATCGTGACCGTGTGTGTGATTGCTTATTTGTTTGCAATGAAAGAGTCGAGCAATTACTCACGAGTTGTTATATTTGCATTCCCAATCATATCGATCTGCGTATTATATATAGGAAGGATTTTGTTGAAAAAATGGCTTTCCAAGCACAGAGGCCCTGCATCAGGGAAAAGAGCGATCCTTCTGATCGGTGGAAAAAAGAATTATAGAGAAATTGTGGAGGCATTTACCAGCAATCCCTACAGTGAGTTTCATGTAATGGGAATTGGAATTATTGATGCAAAAGAAAATGAAATTCCAAATTATCATGGATTCCCGGTATTTTGTGGAGAGAGTGCGATTGAAGATTTTGCACAGTTGAACTGGGTGGATGAAGCACTTTTCAGCATTCCGACAGAGCTTCCGCTTCCGGATAAAATGATCAAAAATTTCGGTATCATGGGAATTACCATACATATCAAGCTGGCAAGAGTTGCGGATGATTCTTCCAACCAGATTGTGGAAAAGCTGGAAGGATATACGGTGCTTTCGACCAGCATCAATATGGTAAGCGCCGGTCAGCTGATCTTCAAAAGGACGATGGATATCTGCGGAGGACTGGTTGGAATGCTACTGACAGGTATCATTTTTATCTTTGTAGCACCAATCATTTATATTAAGTCACCGGGACCAATCTTCTTCAAACAGGTGCGAATCGGAAAAAATGGCAAAAAATTCAACATTTACAAATTCCGAAGCATGTATATGGATGCAGAAGAGCGGAAGAAAGAACTGATGGCGCAGAACGATATCAAAGATGGTATGATGTTCAAGATGGATAATGATCCACGTATCATCAAGGGAATCGGAAATTTTATCCGTGATTACTCTCTGGATGAATTTCCACAGTTCTGGAATGTACTCATAGGTGACATGAGCCTTGTGGGAACCAGACCGCCAACAGTGGACGAGTGGGAGAAATACGAGATGCATCACCGCTCCAGACTGGCATTCAAGCCGGGACTTACCGGTATGTGGCAAGTCAGCGGAAGAAGTAATATCACAGACTTTGAAGAAGTTGTAAGACTGGATACCGAGTATATTAAAAAGTGGAGTCCGGGGTTGGATATTATGATTCTGTTTAAGACCGTGGCTGTTGTGCTGGGGAAGGTTGGATCGAAGTAGGATTGTTGTAAAAGGTCAATAAAAAGCATACGAAATGCTGAAAAGGCTACTTCTTTTAAGTATGTAGAGTGCAGAAATGTCTACTCAACAAAAGTACATAGATATAAAGGAGCAGAGGGGACAATATTGGTTGGAGAACATTATGAAAGATAAATTTGCAGTGTCCATGTTCGGACAAAAACGACTGTCCCGAGAGGGTGGGATAGAGATTGTTGTAAAAGAACTGTGCACCAGAATGGCACGAGATGGATGTCAAGTTACCTGTTACAACAGATCTGGTCATCACGTGAGTGGTGCAGAGTATGACAATAAAATTGAATATGATGGAATCCGACAGAAATTTGTTCCAACCATTGAAAGAAAAGGTCTTGCAGCGGTGAGTTCCTCTTTCTTTGCGGCTTTGTACAGTGCTTTTGGAAAATATGATGTGGTTCATATCCATGCAGAAGGTCCGGCTTTTTTCTCATGGCTACCTAAGATGTTTGGAAAGAGGGTTGTGGTTACCATTCATGGTATAGACTGGCAACGGGAAAAATGGAAATCAGGATTTGGCTCTAAATTCATCCGGCAAGGTGAAAAGAATGCTGTAAAGTATGCAGATGAAATCATTGTTCTGAGTAAAGGTGTTCAGGATTATTTCAGAGATACCTATGGCAGGGAGACACATTTCATTCCGAATGGTGTGAACAGACCAAAAACCAGAGAAGCTGGTTTAATAACAGAAAAATTTGGACTGACGAAAGATTCCTACATATTATTTCTTGGTCGACTGGTACCGGAAAAAGGTATCCGGTATTTGGTTGAAGCGTTCAAGGATGTCGAAACAGATAAAAAGCTGGTCATCGCAGGCGGTTCCAGTGATACAGATTCCTTTATGAAGGAATTGAAAGAACTGGCGAAGGGTGACGATCGGATTCTCTTTACCGGATTTGTTCAGGGGCAGATGCTGGATGAATTATACAGCAACGCTTACATCTATACGCTGCCGTCTGATCTGGAAGGAATGCCATTAAGTCTTCTGGAAGCCATGAGTTATGGAAATGCTTGTCTGGTATCTGATATACCGGAATGTACCGAGGTGGTAGAAGATAAAGCAATCATATTCCGAAAATCCAATATCAAGGACCTGACAGAAAAACTGCAGGACGCATGCGATGATATTCGGAAGGTAGGAAAGTTAAAAGAACAGGCAGCCGACTTTATCTGTGCAAAATACAACTGGGATGAAGTAGTGGATAAAACACTTGCATTGTATGGGGAGAAGAGCCGATGAGAGTATTAATAATAAATAATCTCCTCTAACCGAACGCAGGTAGTGAGATGTACATAGTGAAAATGTCTGAAAAATGGCGATAATACGCTATAATTTATACTTTCCAAACTGCAAGACCTCCATTTTCGGTATCACTACCTGCCTTTGTATAGAGCAGATGATGTTATCATCAGCCTTTTTAAGTATCACACCCTGTATTATGATATAGCACCTCGGTAATCATTAAGATTCGGAAACGACTATGACTTTATCATACGAACGCAGGGTGGGAAACAGAGCGAGGAACACGGAGAAAAAATTAAAGATACCTGCATTATGAGAAAACACAATGATTCAGGGGTAAAGCCTGATTTTTTTATATAAGCGAATAGGTAAAAATAGCGTAATAAGGTGTGGAGAGGAAAATGAATAGAAAAGTTAAAAACATTTTGATTTATCTTAATTATTGGAGAACAATACCGGCTTATCTATTAGCTAGAGGTAGCCACTTTTGGGATAGATGTGAACAGGATATTAGCGAGTTTGACAGGCATTTGTATGGGGGGGGGTACACGAATTTATTTACTTTTAGCAGAATACTGATTGAAGAACCGTGTAGCAGAAATGTTGTTGAAAATAGATTACATCGTAATCCGATTAGGTGTGTGATATTTAGAATGCTATTTAAACAACTGGAGTCTTTATATATTAACACACCACCTGAACGGATAGAAGGTGGCTTGTCTTTTCAGCATGGATTTTCTACGGTGGTGGCGGCAAAACATATTGGCAAAAATTGCCGAATTTTTCAGCAGGTTACAATTGGCTTTAATGGTGCTGAGCAGCCGATATTGGAAGATCGAGTTGAAGTAAGTGCGGGAGCAATAGTAATTGGAAAAGTTTGTTTACATTCGGATTGTGTGGTGGGAGCAGGTTCAGTAGTTGTGAAAGATGTGCCTGAGAATACGGTAGTTGTGGGTGTTCCTGCAAAGATAATTCGATTAAATAAGGAGTGCGTTGATTGAATTTACTGTGTGAGTAGATAGGTTTGGAAATATTTATGACTGCATTTTATTACATTGAATATAAAATCGACAAATAATTAAAAGCGGTTGTTTTCAAAAATGGCAATGCGGAAATCTGTATTGCAAGCAAATGAATATATAGGAGAAGAAAAATGATAAGAATCCTTCATTCTGTCAGCAATATGGATCGTGCCGGCATCGAAACAATGCTGATGAACTATTATCGCCATATTGACAGATCGAAAATACAATTTGACTTTTTATGCAATAAGAAAAAGCCCGGCGCGTACGATGACGAAATAAAGAGAATGGGTGGCAGAATCTATCACACACCTGGTTTGAATCCGGCAAAGTATCCTTCTTATTTGAAATGCATGAAGAAGATTTTTGAAGAGAATTCGGAGTACAAAATTGTAGAAGCTCACAATGGAGCACTTGGAGTATATGCACTTCATGCTGCAAAAGTCAATCACATCCCGGTGCGTATTTTTCACGCACATGGCGCAAGCATTACGAGAGACTGGAAGCTACCAATCAAACTTGTTTGCAAAGCGTTGTTGCCGTCCAATATGAATCAGCATTTTTCTTGCGGAATCGAAGCAGCTAGATGCTATTTCGGAGAAAAGGTTGTAGAAAGAAACGATTATGAATTGATTCCTAATGCAATCGAGGTGAATCGGTTCGTTTTCGACCCAACGATAAGAAATAGAATCCGACATGACAATCATTTGGAAAACAAACATGTCGTTGGTCATGTCGGACGCTTTATGTCTCAGAAGAATCACACGTTTTTACTGGACGTTTTTGCTGAGGTTTCAAAAAGAGATTCATTAGCACATCTTGTGCTGCTGGGTGACGGTGAGCTGATGGATGCCATGAAAGAGAAAGCAAGCAATCTTGGAATAAAAGATCGAGTGACGTTTGTCGGAAATGTAGGTAATGCGAACGAATGGTATCAGGCATTTGACTGCTTTGTACTGCCATCGGTATGGGAGGGCCTCCCCGTTGTTGGCGTTGAGGCTCAGGCGGCAGACCTGCCATGCATTTTTTCTTCCGCTGTAACACGCGAGATTGGTCTGTCAGAACGTGCAAAATTTATCTCGCTTACAGAAGAAATCTCGACTTGGGCAGCTGAGATTTGTAATGCCCTAAAGCAGAGTGTACGCAATGATAACACGAAGTTGATAACGGAACATCACTACAACATTGAAATTGAAGCAAAGAAATTGCAGGAGCGATATTTACAGCTGGCTGGAGAAGTGAAATGAAAATAGGAATTTTAACACATCAATACATCAATAATTACGGCGCATTTCTACAGGCGTGGGCATTGCGGGAAGCAATCGCAGAATTATTTCCGAATGATGAAGTGCAGATCATAGATTATGTTAATCTGAAGCATTTTATCATCAATGTAGGTGGATGGTTCCGATTTTATAAAAATAAAGAGTCATTATCCGATTGGGTACAGAAAATCAGGCTACCTATAACATTTGCAAAAGCTCGAAAGAAATATATGAATCTCACGCCTATATGTTATAAGGCAAAAGATATCGAAAAGCTTGGATTGGACTACGTTGTGGTCGGCAGTGACGAGGTGTGGAATTATCGAGAAACCAAGGGCAACGCAAGGGTTAAGTTTGGCATTGGATTAAATAACGAGAGATTGGTTGCCTATGCACCAAGTGTGGGGCAAACGCATGAATTAAATGTCCCGGAATATGTAAAAGAGGGAATCTTACAGTTTAAAGCGGTTTCCGCAAGAGATCAACTAACAGAACAATTAGCAGAAGAAATTCGAAACGAAGAAATTGAGCGAGTTACAGACCCAACATTTCTTGTACATATTCCAGATGAGAAAGTTTCAAGTGTGTCGCAACCGTATATGCTGTTTTATTATTGTGATGGTTTGCCTGAGGCAGAAAAGCAGAAACTTATTGACTATGCTCATCAAAATGGAATGGCTGTGTATGGAGCAGGTGAATGTGATAAACGGTATTCTGATATAACCGTAAATCTCACACCTTTCCAATGGGTCTGGATGTTCCGAAACGCTGCTTGTGTGGTAACCGGAACTTTTCACGGAGCCGTGTTCTCTATGTTGAATCATCGTCAGTTCGCTTGTTATTTGACTAATCCGAGCAGAATACGAAAAGTATCATCGCTTCTGGAAGAATTTGGTTTGATGGATAGGCGATGTGAAGGAAAAGCGTCTGAGATTATTAAAACACTTGTTAATGAGATAGACTATATTACGGTTGAAGAAAAATTTGAAGAGCGAAGAAATAAGAGCAAAGAGTTTCTTAGGAGAGCGATTCAGTAGGTAACTAAGAAAAAAATATACAGGCTGGATGAAATTATGGGAATAGAGCTTTTTGAAAATAAAAAATCGTGTTGCGGCTGTGGTGCGTGTGCAAATATATGTCCCAAAGGGGCAATTACAATGAAACCGGATAAATGGGGATATTCCTATCCAGTTGTCGATTCGAGTCGTTGCGTTTCATGTGGGGCATGCAAAAAAGTGTGTTCTTATCAAAATGGCATTTCATTGCATGAACCGATTCGTGCTTATGCGGTAGTAAATAAAACGCAGCAGCAGCTTGAAAAATCAGCTTCTGGCGGTGTCTTTTCTGCGGTTGCAACATACTTCTTGAAAAACGAAGGCGTAGTATACGGCGCAGCACTTGATTTTGAAGGAGGGCATCCAATAGCTCACTTGGTTGGGATTGATGATGCAAGTCAATTATGGCGACTTCAAGGATCAAAGTATGTCCAAAGCGCTGTCGAGCAAACATATAAGCAGGCAAAACAAAATTTGGATGCAGGGAAAAAGGTCCTTTTTTCAGGGACACCGTGTCAAATTGCGGGGCTGTATGGATATCTGAAAAAAGAATATACCAATCTTTGGACAATTGATGTGATATGCCATGGTGTTCCAAATTTAAAATTTTTTGATGATTATCTCAGTATAGAAGGAAAAAAACGAGGTGGAGTCCCGACTGGTTATTCTTTCCGTGATAAAAAACGTGGCTGGGGAATGAACGCAAGACTGGACCTGAGATATTTATCGGGCAAAGAAAAAAGTACTTATATCCCGGCAAGACTAACATCATATAACACATTGTTCTTAGATGGTGATGTCTACAGAGAAAATTGTTATGCATGCCCGTATGCACGCAAAGAGCGCGTATCTGATATGACGATTGGGGATTTCTGGGGAATTGAACGAGAGCACCCTGAGCTGCTAAAACAGAGCGAGTTTGATGAAAAAAAGGGGATCTCCTGCATTCTAGTAAATACCCAAAAAGCTGCCGAATTGTGTGAAAAGCTGTCAGATAGGATGTATTTATATGAAAGCTCGTTCATGAAGATTGCAAAGAAAAATGGGCAGCTCGATCATCCATCAACTGAATCTGAACGTCGGAATACTGTTATGGAAATATATGAAAAATCCGGATATGATGGTGTGGAAAAATGGTTTCGTAAAAAATACAAGAAGCAAATCATTATGCACAGAGTTTATAATGCGATTCCGAGAAAATTGAGGATGACATTGAAAAATGCGATAAAAAAATAGAAAGGATAAATAGGATTATGTCGGCGAATCATATGAATCTAAAAAGAATATCACATCGTATAAAAGAAGAACTTGGATCAACGATAGAGGTTGCAAAAGTCGTGGGAATTAAGGGGGCATTTGCAACTTTTAGAGGCAAGGTAGATATTCAGATTATGGTTCATAATGGACATATAGAATATCCTAGGATAAAAAAGCACCTGATGCAAAAGCATGAGGCTATGAATGCTTATTTTGAAAAGATGTTTACAGAGATGACCGCTGAACGTATTGGAGCACTCGACATTCCCAAACAGGATGAAAATTATAAGGATTGCATATGGATTTGCTGGTGGCAAGGACTGGAAAATGCACCTGAGATTGTAAAAAGGTGCGTGGCATCTATTCAAAAACACGCCGGGCACCATAAAATTATCATGATTACCGATGAAAACTATAAGGAGTTTATCAGTTTTCCGATGTGGATTGAAGAAAAATACAAGAGAGGAATTATCACCAAAACTCATCTTTCGGATTTGTTGAGAATTTCTCTCTTAGCACGGTATGGTGGAGTTTGGTTGGATTCCACATTCTTTTGCACAGGGGACTTGGAACCTTGTTTTAAGACACCAATATGGTCTATTAAGCGTCCGGATTATCGCCACGTTTCCGTTTCTTGTGGAGAGTTCGCAAATTACTCATTCGGATGTACATCTGAATATCGAAAGGTTTTTGCCATTCTGCGGGAATATCTTTTGGATTACTGGAAGCAGTATGACTATATGATAGATTATCTGTTTTTAGATTATCTGATTGTTCTTGCGAGAAAACAAAATTCTTGTGTAGATCAGGCATTTGCTAAAATCCCGTCCAACAATAAAAACTGTGACGAACTTTTGAAAGTGCTGGGGATAGTATACAATTCTGAAGACTGGGAAAACCTTAAAGAAAATACGACACTATTTAAGTTAACATGGAAGACGGATTTTCAAAAAGTTATAGACGGTAAAAGTACATATTTGGGGAAAATGTTAGGTGGAGAACTTTTCTAATAGGTTGTGCTTAACAGTATAATCTGAAAATTATAGATAAGATAAATTAGAAAACTGGAGGGGAGATTGATGATTCCAAAGGTTAGCATTGTTGTACCAATGTATGGCGTGGAGCCATTTTTAAACAAATGTGTCGATAGTTTGTTGGCTCAATCATTACACGATATTGAAATTATTTTAGTTGATGATGGATCGCCAGATAGATGTGGAGAAATTGCTGAAGAATATGCGATAAAAGATAATCGTGTTAAAGTGATTCATCAAAAAAATAGTGGCCTTGGTCCAGCACGAAATACAGGAATGGCGGCTGCAACAGGTGAGTATATAGGATTTGTTGATTCAGATGATTGGGCGAACAATTGTATGTTCGAAAGACTTTATAATGCGGCAAAAAAAAATAATGCTGACATTGCTGTAGGTGGTCATTGTGATTGGAGAGAGGGAAAAGTAATTAGATCAAAACGCCATCCACTAGCAGGAAAAACTGTAATGGACAGATCCGAAATAGATGAAATAAGGAGAAATTTATATGGTCGTAGTATTGATGATAAGGTGACAGAAGCTTTTCCAATGTCTGTTTGGATTGCAGTCTATAGAAAAACATTGATTGATAATAATCAGTTGAAATTTAAAAATATAATTTCGGAAGATGTGATATTCAATATTTCAGCATATAAATTTGCAAATAAAATTACATTTACAGGCGATACAGATTATTGCTATCGGAATGAGAATCAAACATCTATAATGCGTAGCTTTTCTGAGGAGAAACTGAAAAAATACGAAGACTATCTGAAAATGCTTGGTAATATCGCAGAAGAAGAAAATAATCCCGAATGTTTGATGAGAGTTAAAAGAGCAGCAATCAATTGCTGCAGATTGTATGTGGGGCAGATCGCAGATTCAGCAGGGCTCACCTTTAAGGAAAAAAGAAAATTCATGGATATGTTTGCAAAGTCGGAAATCATATGCTCTTGTTGGGCTGATTATCCAGTTGAGAAATTGCCTTTCCAGCAAAGGCTATTCCAACAGTGTATGCAACGTGGACATTACAGAAGCGCACTGCTTTTGATTGCTATGAGGAAGACAGTGAAAAGAATAAAAGAAGCTTAAATCACTTTAGTTCATTTAAGATATTGGAAGTTCTTGTATTTCACTAGGTGAGAAATAAGATTACTATGATAATATATATAAAGCATGGGAGAAGAAAATGAATTTAAAAGATTTTCTAAAACGAGTGGTGTATAGAGAAAAAGCCACATCAGAATCATATATTAGATATTTGCGTAAAATGGGGGTGAATATTGGGGAGGATTGTATATTTTATGCTCCTTCACAGTCCCCAATAGACATTCAATATCCGTGGATGATTTCCATAGGAAATCATGTGAGAATTACAGCGGGAGTCAAAATATTGACACATGATTACTCATGGTCAGTTTTGAAACTTGCAAGTGGGCACGAGGGTGAAATACTTGGTGCGTGCGGGCATGTTGTGATAGGAGATAATGTTTTTATTGGTCGAGGCACGATTATTACAAGAAATGTGGTCATTGGGGATAATGTCATAATTGGTGCTGGGAGTGTTGTGACTAAGGATTGCGGGTCGGATGGAGTATATGCAGGCAATCCAGCACGAAAAATCACCGATATAGAATCTTTTTATAAAAAAAGAAAAGCAGCTCAGTTACAAGAAGCAAAAGAATTGGCGCGCACTTATGTTGAACGATATGGTAGAAAACCAAAGCCGGAAGTGTTTCATGAGTACTTTATGTTATTTTGTGACGATAAGGAAATTCAAAGAAATGTTGCTTTTAGTAAAAAAATTGAACTCTGTGGTAATGCAGAGCAATCATTGAATTATATGTCATCAAATTCGCCGTTGTTTAATAGTTACGAAGAATTTATAAATTATTGTCTTAAGGACTAGTAAGCCATGTAGAAAAGGAAAAATCGTAAATGAGAAACAGGTTGATAGTATCAAAAACATCTATAATTGCAGTAATCCTCTTTTTGACACAATTTGTTACGTTGCCATATTTTGCTTGGTATAATGTGTTAAAGTATATGTCTATAATTATTGTTGGAGGATATATTATCACAAAGTACAAGTGTGTTATTAGACGCAAATATGCTCTAATCAATGTTCTAGCATTTGTGTTTGGTGGGATGCTTTTGTGGACTTCCTTCCAAAATCGAAATCAAATCACAAGTAGAAATCCATTTCTTGCTGCGATAGTTTTTGTGGAGCTGCTTTTGGCGTTTTTATTTTTCATGGAGATAACAATCGAAGAAAAAAAGGTGCCACAAATTTTGAATATATTCTATAGAATGAATCTAATTGTTTTACTTGTTAATGACATTTTGATATTGGCATTTCCTGATTTGTATTTGTCTTTTGGAGAAAACTATTTCATCGGCACCAAATTTGAAGTTGTGTATTTACACTTTCTGCTTGTTTGCCTTTATATAATAAAATCTAAAGATACTGCACATAAAAATTTTACAGTTCTTGGAATGTTGCTATGGACTTTTTTTATTGGAGTTCAAGTTAAATGCTCTACAGGACTTGTGGGTACCGCGATTATGATAATTCTTATAATCGCAATAAATAAAAAAGAAGATCTTTTTTTGAATCCAGTATTTTATGTAGCTGTTCAAGCCGTGTGTTTTGGCTTTGTTTTTTTCTGTGATGCTGTTTTAAATAATCCAACAGTGGAAAACTTTGTTGTTAATATTCTGGGGAAAAATGCAACGATGTCAGGACGAGCAAATATATACATAAAAGTGCCAATGATATTAACAGGCCATCGAGCTTGGACAACGGGATTTGGTTATGCGACTAGTTATGAATTGGGCAGGAAACTAGGGGGATTTCCAGATACACAAAATGGAATACTGGAGTGGATCTGGTATGCAGGAGTCCCGACAACTATTATCATGTTAGTGTTGTTTATGGTGATTTTATATATCTCAAAACAAACGATGGCAAGAAGTAGTGAAAAAGTGCGTTATATGTTAGCACTTTTGTATCTCTTGACAATTTTGGGAATGGTAGAAATTACAATTACACAAATGTATTTTGCAATTATAATATGTATTATGGGTATAGGGGTAAGTTGTTCTAATGAACCAGAAGAGAATTTGATTCATAATGCGGAATTTCTAAAGGAGTGAATGTGATGGAGAGTTGGAAAAAAAGAATAAAAAAAATAATGCCTGATAGAATGGTGTACGCTATTTCTGTCCTGAAAGATTTTCCGACCTATTTAAAGGCAACAAGGGATAAGATCCAGATGCCAGATATCAAATTTTACACTAATGAAGAAACAGTGGATCTTATAGTTAAAGAGAAAAAATCACTTGCTAGGTTTGGCGATGGCGAATTTATGTGGATGGCGGGCGAATCCGCGCCGTCTTTTCAAAGTTATTCACCTCAATTTGGACAGGATCTGATAAAGGCATTTACATCTAAGAATGATAATTTATTAGTGGGTATTCCATATGGAGTTTTTGATGCATCAAAATGTAATTTACTGGCAAGAATGCATTGGAGAATAATTAGAGCTAATTTTCTTCCGAGACTTGAAAAATTTGTTGATATGAGTCGTAAATACTGTGATGCAAGTATTACAAGACCATACATCGACTATAATGACCGATGCTTTAGTGAAGCAACGTTTAAACTATTAAAACGAATTTGGGACGGTAAAGATATTGTAATCGTAGAAGGCGAAAAAACAAAATTAGGAATGGGAAATGATTTGCTCAGCAATGCAAAAAGTATTAGAAGAATTATTTGCCCAGCAGAAAACGCCTATAATGTTTTAGACAAAATCAAAAATTCAATACATAAAAATATAGAAAAAGACACATTGATTGTTTCAGCATTGGGTCCGACAGCCTCAATTTTAGCTGCACAATTATGTGATGAAGGATATCAGTTTGTTGATATTGGGCATGTTGATGTGGAGTATATGTGGTTTTTGAATCATGCAATTTCGCGTGAAACAATAGAGGGAAAATATGTAAATGAAAGTGGCGTGAAGACGTGCTCAAATATATATGATAAAGATGAAGCTTACATTCACTCTATTATTGACAAAGTTTTAATATGATCTGAAAAGAGATATGCTAGGAAGGAGGTAATTAATAGTGGGAAAATCGGTTTCAAAAAATTCGGCTTTTAGCATGATGAATAAAGGCTTGTCTGTTATTTTTCCGCTTGTAACAGTTTCTTATATTTCAAGAGTTCTAGGAGCTTCTGGGGTAGGTGAAGTTTCTTCAGCTCAAAATCTGGCTACATATTTCAGTATGGCGGCTGCATTGGGAATACCCTCCTATGGTGTGAGGGCAATTGCACAATCAAAGAATGATAAAAATGAATGCAACCAAACCTTTTCAGAGTTATTTATAATTAACCTTATATCTTCACTTGTTGCGACAGCATTATATTTGATTGCTGTGTTTCTTCTGAAAGATAGTAACTCGAATTTAGCATTGTCGCTGGTTTTTTCTGGAATTATAATTTTTAATATCATTAATATTGAATGGGTATATCAGGGGTTTGAAGAATACGAATACATTACAATTCGTAGTTTGCTAATAAAGGTAATATCACTTTTACTCCTTTTAGTTTTTGTAAGGCGGAAGAGCGATGTGGTTGCATATGCATTTATTATTTGCTTTGGTAGCATTGGTAATTATGTGCTGAATTTCATCAACCTAAAAAAATATGTCAAAATATGTTTTCACAACATGGTATTAAAAAAACATATTGCTCCTATAATGACTTTTTTTGTTTCAGTAATTGCTATTGAAATTTACTCCTTGCTCGATGTTTCAATGCTTACTGCAATGTCTAATTCGATGTCTGTTGGATATTATTCAAATTCAACAAAAATTGTCAAAGCGGTTGCAAATACACTTACTGGAATCTCTGCAGTTTTAATGCCGAGATTTAGTTATCTTTTCAGCGAAAATAAGAAAGACGAAATAAAAAAGCTGTCAGGACAGTTTTTGAATGTTACTTTCTTGATATCTATTCCTTGCTGTATAGGCATTATTTTAACTGCAAATCAAATAGTGGAGGTTTTATTTGGGGGTGATTTCACTCCGGCAATTGCTACTATTAGAATACTAGCTGCTCTTATTGTTCTGATGCCACTGTCTGGTGGCGTGTTTTGTCAGCTGTTACTTACATCTGGAAAAGAAAAATATTATTTGTTCTGCGTCCTAAGTGGAACGGTTGTTAATGCGTTGTTAAATTATGTTTTGATTCCGATATATACGCAAAATGGAGCAGCGATTGCATCTGTTATTGCAGAACTTACTGTTTCAGTAAGTATGATTATAGTTTCTAGAAAAACTATAAAAGTAAATATATATCATAAGGATGCTCTTTCTATATTTTTAGCAGCTGCTTTTATGACGGTTATACTTGTTTGGTGTCATAGACTGACAATAGGAGTGTCTACGTGGATAAGTTTAATTTTTGAGATTTTGGTTGCAGGGATTGTATATTTTTGCTGTATTTTTATGTTTAAAAATACTATTTCAAAAAAGTTGGTAAGCATAATAAAAAGAAAAAATAGAAATTGAAGTGGAGGAAAATAATGGAGAAACGAAAGCGGGTTGATCTTGATTTAATAAGGTGTTGCGCCATTATATTCGTTATTACAGTTCATGGATTGTCATATGCTGGGTTCTATGAACTTTCAAAACCGTCACTATTGTTGCTGATATGTCATTTAATTCGGTGCATTGTGATTACATGCGTTCCACTTTTTCTTATTTTGACGGGGTATTTAAGCTCAGAAAAAAGATATACATATAGCATTGATTATTTCAAGAAACTAATTCGATTGATTGCGATATATACTTTATGCGCATTAATATGTAGTATTCCCAAATTTATCAGAGGTGAATTTGGAGAATTCTTTGTAGCATTTTTTGAGTTCAAAGCCGCACCTTATGCATGGTACCTAGCTATGTATTTAGGACTTTACCTGCTAATTCCGATTTTGAATGATTTTTTATCTAATGAAAATATACGCGGGGGGGGCAAAAACTTTTTGTTCTTATAGTTTTAGTTGTACTTCCTACGATTACAAATAATTTTGATTTTAATTCTACTGAGTGGTGGAATGCTAGCAAGGAACAAGCATCACAGTTGTTGCCAAATTATTGGGATGAACTTTATCCTATAATGTATTATATGATAGGCGCTTATTTGAAACGATATGATGTTGTAGTAAACAAGTTGAAAAATAAAAGGCTGATATTTGGAGGCGCTTTACTCGGATTCTCGGTAATAAACTATTTTAAGAATTTGGGAAGTGCATTTGTGTGGAATTGGGCAACATCATATGGTGGCTACCAATGTTTGATAATAGCAGTGTTGTTTTTTTGTGCATTGTTGGGAACTGATACAAAAAATAGTAAAATTACTTTTATAATTCATTCAGTGGCTAAATATTCATTTGGTATGTATTTAATATCATGGCCTATTGATATTGTTGTCTATAAAGTTATGAATGTATTGATGCCGCAAAGTGCTCAAATGTATTTGCTTCCGATTAGCATTTTCTGTGTTAGTGTATGCTCATATATAGGGGCTATTATTGTTACAAAAATTGCGGATGTATTAATTCAGATTGCGGGCTTTTTTGCAAAAAGTCAAAAAAGGATGCGATAATATTATGAGAAGATTGTTTTGAATGATTCGTAGTAAAATAGGAAATCCATCAATAACAACATAATTTTTTTGAACGAATAGATAGAGCTAACATCAAGCAATGAGGACAAAACAATGGGAAAATACTTTGGAACAGACGGCTTCCGTGGTGAAGCCGGAATTACATTAACAGCCGACCACGCCTACAAGGTGGGGCGTTTCCTCGGCTGGTATTATAATGCTCTCCGTGAGCGCAACGGAGATAAAGAGCCTGCCCGTATCGTCATCGGTAAGGATACGCGTCGCAGCTCCTATATGTTTGAATATAGTCTGGTGGCTGGTCTGACTGCTTCCGGTGCAGATGCTTATCTGCTCCATGTCACCACCACTCCGTCCGTGGCCTACATTGCCCGTGTGGATGACTTTGACTGCGGCATTATGATCTCCGCCAGCCACAACCCCTACTACGACAATGGAATCAAACTGATCGACTGCTACGGCGAGAAAATGCCGGAGGAGACCCTGCTGCTGGTAGAGGACTACATCGATGGCAAGCTCCATGTATTTGACAAGGACTGGCCGGAGCTGCCTTTCGCTCATCGTGAGCATATCGGCTGCACTGTGGATTATGTGGCCGGACGCAACCGTTACATGGGTTATCTGATCTCTCTGGGTATCTATTCCTTCAAAGGTGTCAAGGTCGGCCTGGACTGCGCCAATGGTTCCAGCTGGAATATCGCTAAGAGCGTTTTCGATGCCCTGGGTGCTGATACCTATGTAATCAATAATCAGCCGAACGGCACGAACATCAACACCAATGCTGGCTCTACGCATATTGAGGGTCTGCAGAAGTTTGTTGTGGAGAAGGGTTTGGATGTTGGTTTTGCCTTCGATGGTGACGCCGACCGCTGCCTGTGCGTGGACGAGAAGGGTAATGTCATCACTGGCGACCATATCCTGTATATCTATGGCTGCTATATGAAAGAGCGTGGAAAGCTGCTGACCAATACTGTGGTTACGACTGTCATGTCCAACTTTGGTCTGTACAAAGCGTTTGATGAGCAAGGTATCGGTTACGCCAAGACTGCTGTGGGCGACAAGTACGTATACGAGTACATGGCGAAGAACGGCTGTCGTATCGGTGGTGAGCAGAGTGGTCATATCATCTTCTCCAAATATGCCAGCACCGGCGATGGTATCTTAACCAGTTTGAAGATGATGGAAGTCATGCTGGCTAAGAAGAAGCCGATGAGCGAGTTGGCGGCACCGCTGAAGATCTATCCGCAGGTGTTGGAGAATGTTCGTGTGACCGATAAGAAGGCTGCACAGAATGATCCTGCTGTGCAGGAAGCCGTGTCTAAGGTTGCTGAGGCACTGGGCGATACTGGCCGTATTCTGGTTCGTGAGTCCGGCACGGAACCTGTGGTGCGTGTTATGGTGGAAGCTCCCGACCATGATACTTGTCAGAAATATGTTTCCGAAGTTGTCGATGTGATTCGTGATAGAGGATATAGTTTGTAAATAAAATTGGCTATTGAAAACAAGCATTCATCAAGCTCAATGTTGAAACAGGTCTATTAGAGTGCTATACTAATATTACTATAATTTTCTGGAGGTTTTATTATGCCCAGAACAAAAGGTAGCAAGAATAAGCCCAAAACTGTGACTGCTGATTTCGCAACGCAGATTGCAGAAAAGCAGTCCGCAAAGGAAGCACTCACAGCGGAAATCGCATCCATCACCGCAAACATTGACACTTTGAAAGCTGACCTGAAAGAGAAGAAAGCATCGCTGAAAGCTATCGACAAAGAGATTGTCAAGTTGGAAGCAAAGAAGGAAAAGGCAGATGCCAAAGCCGCAGAAGAAGCGAAAAAGGCAGAAGCCGAAGCTGTTCTGAAAAAGCTGCTGGCCGAAGGTATGAATGCCGATGAAATCCTCGCAAAACTGAAATAATAGCAATGCCCACGATAAGCAGACAAAACGTCTGCATATCGTGGGCAATCTTTTTTAGGGTATTCTTAAACTATCTGTGGTGTATCAAACCGGAAATATGCCGGAAGTCTGAGATGTTTGATAAACGCATGGTGCTGGGCGTGGTAGTGCCGTAGATCGTATCCCAAATGATGCAGTTCCAGCAGCTTCACCAGCACCAGATTGAGGTGGATTCCCTTAGCAGCGGCAATCTGAGCGGCATCCAGCCCGCGCTTCGTCATTTGATAGACTTCATCACTGTCCAGCATCAGGTGGGATGTGAAAGCGTTATGCTCGTAAAGAAGGATGTGCTTATCCTTAATGGTCAGAAACTTGTTCAGAGTATGCAAGTCCATAAGAAGCTGATGCTCCAGATAATGTCCGAGCGCATACCCGCACACCATCTGCTTTGTCTGTTTGTCCAGCTGGCGATTGATAAGGATCAGTGGCTTATCAAAATAGAGCGAAAGTAAACCCAACATATCTTTAATGCGAGAGGTTTCACTGATGTCCAGACTGCAACTGCGCGCGATCTGTTTGATGTTGCGAGTTCCGGCAGTTTGGACAAGTTCGTTGGCGGCTTGGTGAATAAATGCAGAATCCATAATGTGATCTCCTTCCGGGGATAGCATAGTGAATAGAACAGTGGTTCACAGGTTCATTATTCGTTCCTTTTCTCGTTTTTGTTCTCGGTACTTAAAATAGGCTTTGTGCATTTCATACATGATGCCGTCCATATCCTGTGGGGTCAACTCTCCGCTGGCAAATAGCTCAGTAAGCTCAAATGCGAGATGCTGGGCTTCTATTTTGCCCTTTTTTCCGTAGGCTTCGGCGGCACGTTCGATAAATAAAGACTGATCCGGCTGTAAATAGGTCAGAGGTACATGGAATATATCGGCCATCTTTTCAAGCATTTCAATACTGCGAGGGTAGCGGCCATCACGCTCCCATCCGATGATCGTTCTTTTGTTGATACCCAGACATTGTGCCAATTCGTCCTGTGTTAAAGAATGCTTCTTTCGTAGATCGCGAACTTTCTCTCCAAATTTCATGTTTGCAACCTTTCTATGGCGTAGTTATCGTGCTGTAACAATGTACAAAAGAATTTGTGAATATTCAATCTGAAAGATGCAACGAATTTTCACATTTTCCTCATGACACGGCGGCACGACTTGCTTATAATATATGCTATATTCTATCATCTTTTGGAATATTATACCGTAAAAATCGTAAATATGCAAGCCGAAAAAGGTGAAAAAAGAGCGGAAGTTCAAAAGGTGAAATTGAATAGAAGAAAAAAGAAACTTAAACCAACACAAAGGAGGCCGTGAGAAGATGAGCAACGGAGAACATGAAATCCGCACCCCAAAGGGGCTGCGGATTGGGAATCGCAGTGTCGTTGATGGAAAGAATATGCTTCAGATCAAGCGTGGTGGCTGTGAAGATTATATTTCTGCTGAATCTCTGGTGGAGTGCATTCACGGCCTTCCCGTGAAGAGTATCGAATTTTTCACAGCAGAGAACCAACGGAAAGAAGCCTGAAGCAGAGTGCTTCATCGACACTGAAAGCGCAGAGGTGGAATCTTAGGCGGCACCTGGTTAGCCGACCAGCTCCACCAGACGTTCTTTTGGGTCTACAATATAATATCTGTTTGTTTAGAGCGATACCGTAGCAATATGTGATATAGGCCGGAACAGAATGAGCGAATGCAGTGCAGTAGTGCGCCTGCAAGTAGTTCATCCTGTTCCGGCTTTTTTATTTTTCAAAATTTTTTGAAAAACTGTATTCCAAAATGGCTTTGCGGATTCCTATTAGTATAGGGACTTCAAACAAATAGAAAGCAGCAAGAGGAATCTTAGATTCCCGTTCAAAAAAAACGGGTGAATCTGGGATGATTTTTGCTGTTTTTTTCAGTTCACCCGAAGCCGAAAGGCAGAAAGGTGGACAAAATGCTTACATTGAAAAAGGTCAAGGAACTGGTAGAAGCACCTTCCCATGCAAAGCGCACTCCTTCTCCCAAGATGCTTTTCGAGGAAGGTATCGTGCTACTTCGCAGGGAATTCGATCAGGGCAGTCATCTAACGGTCTACAACAGCGGTTATGTTTTGTTTTCTGCAGGGAAGCGAAACACCGTGTTCCATATCCATGACTGCTGTGGAGACTATGCCTACGATGCAGCAGAGGGAAAGGGCGATGTAATCGAGGAAGAGTATTTTGAAAACTGTGAGTGGCATATCCGTGCTTTGTTTGAGGGTGAGCGGAAGATGGAAGATAATCAGGCAAAGTGCGAGGGCGCGGGGCGAAGCAATGTGTGCGTTTCCTACCACGCATTATCGGAGGACTGGAGTGAGATTGCTGACCGCACAATCAATATGTTGGAAAAGATCATTGAGAATGAAGCTGTTCATGCGATGCTGGCTGTTCTGACAGATAAGCAGCGTGACCTCATCCATCAGCAGTTTGTTCTTGGAAAGTCCCATCAGGAAATTGCAGACGATATGGGAATATCGCGTGGGTCGGTAACAAGAGCGGTAAATCAGGCTCTTGAACGGATACGCCGGAAATTTGATTTTGAAGCACATTATGAATTGATAGCGGGAGGTTTGGCATGAGAGGGGAACGTCAGATGAACAAGAACTCACAGCGGCTAGAGGACGGTGCAAGCGGTTCTCCTTATATAAATAGGTGTGGCGAGTATACCATCGAGGTCGAATTTGCTGGTAGCAGTTCTCTGGAAAGCTGCATTGCGGCTTATCTCAATGAAAAATATCGAATTACATAAAAACGAAACTTTCGATTATACGTAAAAATCTGATGATCTGGAGAAAAAATCAAAAATTTCTAAAAAATTTTTTTGAAAATTGTATTCCAAAACGGCCCTGCGGATTCCTATTAGTGTAAGGGGTACACAAAAGGAACATCTTACAAAAGTTCTTTGACAACTGAATAAGCCATCCCAGAGAGATACTTCTGGCACTGAATGTGCATCCTGCGCGTCTTACCAGAGAAAACGCCGCTGAAATATGGGGCAGGAACGGGCTGGGGCAGAATGGCAAAGCTCAAATAACAGCAGATACACTGCGGTGGAGCAAGGAAACGTGTTCCACCGTAGGAATGTACTGTTATTTCCAATAGTGCAAATCCAATCCGACAGGGGGTGATGAATTTACATGGAGTACCCGTATTTCAAAGGTCTGGAAGCAGACCGATACAGTTTTTACCGTGTGCCAAAGGCACTGGTCAAGGCTGATCTGTTCCAGAAGATGTCCGGGGATGCCAAGCTGCTGTATGCTGTGCTGCTTGACCGTATGAGCCTTTCCATCAAGAACGGCTGGCAGGACAAGCACGGCAACGCCTACATTATCTGCACGATAGAGGAAGTCATGGACTCTATTCATTGTGCCAGACAGAAGGCGGTCAAACTGCTGGATGAACTGGAACAGGAGTTTCAGCTTATCGAGCGGCGCAGACAAGGACTTGGCAAACCCAATCTGCTGTATGTGAAAGACCTTTATGCGGGGCTTTCGCAATCAAACTACTGGAAGTATGAAAATCATACTTCCGGTGGTATGAAAAACGAACTTCCGGGAGTTCCAAAATCAAACGGAAGTAATACTGAGAAGATAAATAAGACAGATAATAGTGAGACTGATCTTATCTATCCGGCTGAATTGCAGGAAGAAGAACAGTACCGCCGCTATTTCAAGAAAGCTCTGGAACTGCTGGTGGAAACCGTCACCAGCAGAAAGAAGTTCCTGCGCATTTGCGGGGAGGATAAGCCGAAGGAGGTGGTGAAAAGCCGCCTGATGAAGCTGGATTCCTCGCATATCCAGTACATATTGGAGTGCTTAAAAGAAAACAGCACTCAGATTCGGAACATCAAGCAATACCTGTTGGCAACACTCTATAACGCACCTGTGACTGTGGATAGCTATTATTCCGCACAGATTCGGCATTAATTTGGGTGGGGCGGCAGGGTAGATAAAAACTAAGGAGGACAACCCCATGAACATCGTATTCATGAGTATGGACACGCTGCCCTCTACGCTGTGGGCGCGTGATCTGTATGACCAGATGCACATTCGCAGCGACTTCCGCAAGTGGTTCCCGCGTATGTGCCAGTATGGTTTCATCGAGGGCCGCGACTACGAGTATATGCCCCGTGTCCGGCTGCAGGATGAGGGCGGGCGCACGGTGCAGCGGTATGTAAAAGACTACCGCATTACGCAGGACATGGCAAGGAAGCTCTGCAAACTGCACCATACGGCAGTCAGCGCGGCGTATCGTCCGCAGCCGTTTGATTGGGATGTGCTGCTTGGCCTGCTGCATAAGAAGCCGCCGCGTCGAAGCAGCTATGAAGCACAGTTGAGCGATTCTGATTCGCTGGTAACAACCACGCAGATCGCCAAAGAGTACGGCTGCGGAGCCAAAGTGTTCAATCGGCTGCTGCATCTGCACGGTATTCAGTACCGGGTCAACGGTCAGTGGGTACTTTATTCGGAACACCACGGCAAAGGCTATACGTCCAGCCTGACGTTCCGGCTCCAGCGCAGCGATGGTTCCGAGGTGGAAAAGCTGCATACGGCTTGGACGCAGAAAGGCCGGAAGTTCCTTTATCATACGTTGAAGCGGCGCGGGGTGCTGCCGCTGGCTGAACAGGGAGGTTGAAGCCTATGAATTTCACAGATAACCCGTTTGAACGCATGATGCGCCAGCGTCCGGGAACGGACAGCGGCCATCCCTGCAAGCACTGCCGCTACAAATGGGAGTGCGGCTATCTGCTGCACCAGTGCCGCAAGAAGTTTCGCTCGGTGCTGGGCGATACCGCACCGCCTGCAGCCGGGGCAGTCCGCCCCTGATGCAACGGCGATAGATGGGAGGTGAGCAACCGTGCAGGAAGAAGTCAACGAGAAAACCATCTCGCTGTGCATCAAAGGAGGAAAAATCACTGCACAGATTTTGAAAGCAGCCCTGATAAAGCTGCTGGCAGAGATGGACAAGAAGAAAAAGCAGCAGGAGAAAGGAAAAGGTCAATGTAAGAGAACAGGTAAGCAGAGCATCAAGAGCCTGCAAAAGAGCGGCGCACAGATCACGAACATCGTTGTCACAGACAATAATATCAAGTCGTTTGACCGGGTAGCCCGGAAATATGGCATTGATTACAGTCTGAAAAAGGTGGAGCAGGATGGCAAAACAGAGTATCTGGTCTTTTTCAAGGCCAAGGACGTGGATGTTATGACCGCCGCCTTTAAGGAATACACCAGCGAAACGCTGAAAAAGCAGAAGCGTGAATCGGTGCGCCAGAAGCTGGAAAAGGTGAAAGAGGAACTTTCCAATCACCGTCAGCTCAAGAAAGAAAAGAAGAGGGAGCAGGAACCGATACGATGAAAAAGTTGAAAACACCTGCCCAACGTCCGCGCAAAGCACCGTCCAACCAGACGGGCGGCACGGCATGGGGCAAAAAGCTGGCTGCGGAAATCAGCAGGATGGCGCAGGCAGCCGATATGAAAAAGCTGATCCTGCTGAATTTTCCGTACATCATCGCCTTTTACATGGTGGAAAAGGCCGCGTGGCTTTACCGTCATTGCAATGGTGATTCCGTGGTGGACAGGCTGATGGTTCTTTTTATGAACTTTGGCCTGGCCTACAAAAGTATCTTGCCCAGTTTTCACCCGTTCGACCTGATGGTGGGTCTGGTAGGTGCAGCGGCGCTGAAAGCAGTAATCTACTTCAAAGGGAAGAACGCGAAGAAGTATCGGCAAGGCGAAGAATATGGCTCTGCCCGATGGAGTGCATAATCTTAAGTGTAAGAGAACTCTACATGGACGCACAGGAGGTTATGCACATGACTGATTATAGCAAAATCACAGCCCTTTACTCCCGCCTTTCCGTAGGCGACGAGGACAGGGACGGCG
>ENA-ORTN01000415-ORTN01000415.1-human-gut-metagenome-genome-assembly--contig:-NODE-415-length-48526-cov-6.203586_pt1 | contig 48526 bp, 46 predicted proteins | sample MGYA00242070_ERZ509189 | MGnify/ENA primary metagenome ERZ509189 (study PRJEB26280, sample SAMEA2338821) | human gut metagenome | biome: human gut; feature: human-associated habitat; material: faeces...
TATTTTAAAAATTTATTTTTATATATTTTAATTACCTCTAACATTTCATTTGCAATACCATGCGGATCTCCATTTTCAACATGTCCTCCTAAAAATTGATAATCATTATGTGAATAGCCCAATAATATTTCATTCTTTGAATTAATAATTATTGCTTTTACTCTTTTGACTATTTCGGTAATTTCTTTTTCTTGAATGCAATCTTTGTTTACTATTATTTGTTCCATAATATGTTTCTGTTTAATTTGAATTTAAAGTTTCTGTTTTATATAATGATCTATATATTTCACTTTTTTCTAATAATTCATCATGTGTTCCTGAATCCACTACTTTTCCTTTTTTTACAACATGTATGATATCTGCATCAACTATAGTTGATAGCCTATGTGCAACTATCATAACTGTATGGTCTTTGACTAATGAATCAATTGTTTTCTTAATATATTCTTGTGATTTATTATCAAGTGCGCTTGTTGCTTCATCAAAAAGTATTATTTTACTCTTTTTACATAGAGATCTAGCAATCGATAATCTTTGTTTTTGACCACCCGATAAATTTATTCCTGATTCTCCTAATATGGTATTATATTTTTTTGGTAATGTCATAATATAATCATCTATATATGACATTTTGCAATACTCTCTTATCTCTTTTAATTTTATATTTCTATCTACTAGTTTAAAGTTTTCTTTTATTGTTCTATTAAATATAAATGGTTCTTGTCTTATTAATGAAATGTTCTGTCTCAAACTTTCTTCAGTTAAATCTTTTACATTTATTCCATCTATTAATATTTCACCACTGGTTACATCAAATATGCGGGTTATTAGATTGAATAATGTAGATTTTCCCTGACCTGAAGCACCTACAATCGCAATTTTTTTGTTTGGCTCTATTTTCAGTGAAAAGTTATCAAGTGTTTTAGCTTCATTTGGATAACTAAATGAAACATTTTTAAACTCTATTATTCCATTTACATTTTTTAATTTGATATTACCATAATCTTCATCTTTATATAATCTATTTTCAAGTATTTCATTTACCCTTTCTAAAGACACATTAACTTTTTGGTAACTTTGAACCAAGTCATTAATATTAGTTATTAACCATGTATACCTATATATATAGTAAGTCATTGATACAAAGAATGTTAAACTAATCTTCTTATAATAAAGTAATATTATGCATGTAATTAGCACTCCTACTTCAAGCATGGATTTAGTTATACCTGTGTAAGTATCAAATTTCCTATATATATCAATTTCATATGCAGATGATGCATATATTTCTTTAATTATGTTTGATGCTTCTTTTATAACATTTTTTCTTATCCCTAATGTTTTAACTTCTCTAATGCCTCTAATTGTTTCCGTAGTTAAAGAGGTGAATTTGTCTTGCTTTTGTTTTCTTTCTTTATGTGTTTGTTTTAATATTGGACTATATTTTTTTAATATTAATAGTATTATTAACACTAAAATTATAATTTCTATACCTATTATATATGAGTTTATAAATATATAAATTATTATTATTAATGATGCAACTAAAGAAGATATTAGTGTTAATAATTTTTTGAATGTAAAACTTAATGTATCCGCATCTGATGTAATTCTATTAATGATTTCTCCGGATGATGTTTTTTCAAATGCAACGGATGGCAAATTTAGTACTTTTTTATATGTAAGAAATCCTAATTTTCTTGTTAGTGAACTTTCAACTTTAAGAAGTAACATGTTACCATAAAACAATATTGCTCCATCCATTGTAATTTCAAGTGCAAAGTATATAAATAAATACATTAATGAAGTTCTAATATCCAATTTAGTTATTGCTTCTACTGCAGCACCATTTAAATATCCTGTAAATATTTCACATAGTCCTGATCCAAATATAATTATACTTGCAATTATTAATTTTGTTTTTTCTTCTTTAACTAGTTTTAATAGAGGTTTAAATTCTTTTATACCTTTCATATATCCCTCCATAAAAAAACTACTATTTATATAGTAGCTTGCTTATCTAGTTAAATAGAATTATGCATTAAGTGAGAAAAGAAGAACTTCCCCACCGTTAAAAACTACTATACCATTATAATTATTGAATCTAAATATATAATTCTTCATATTCTCACTCCTTTCACTTTAAATTCAAGTTAAGATTAACATTTAATATCTTGTCTGTCAATATTTTTTTATTTACAATTGTTTTTACAAAACACTTATAATCATTTTTACGTTTTTATAATATTCCACTATTTTTCTATAAATAAGAAATCATCTATACATACATTTTGGGCGTAAAATATGTCAAAAAAGCCAATACAATTATGTATTGGCAATATAGATAACTATTTACGTTGACCTAATTTTTTTACTTTTGGTTGTTGTTGTGATTTTTCATATGATTCAAAACCTCTATCATATGCTTCATAACGTGCAGCCTCTAAAGTGCTTTTCATTTCAGCTTGATTGTTACTAATACTTAAGTCAACTGATTTATTTTTTCCTAAATCATTTAATTTTTGTTCTTCTAATTTCTTTAAATCTTTTAAGTATTCAATTTCTGATTCTACACCAGCTAAGTTGCTTCTTATTTCTTTATATCTAGAGTTACAAACTTTTCCCGTACCGGCCATTAATGCAACGACAGCAGCTATTTCTACATATTGCATTGGATAAGTAAGCATAGCTGGTCCTGCGACAACTGTTGAGATTCCTAACATAGTAAGAGAAGCTACAGCTGTTGCTAGTGGCATATACCAACTCTTTTTTGCTATTATTTTATAAAATTTGTTTTTCCAACTTAACTTTTTTTCATATTCCTTATTCATTTTTAAATCTTCATTTATTTGCTTAATATAAGCTTTTTGTGTTTCCATATCATTAAAATATCTAATTTCCATGATAATCCCCCTTTAACGAAGCATATTATAGCACAAATGTTTGAAATTGTCAATTAAAGCCATTTACACTGCTGGAATTATCAATTTTTTAATCTTTTTTTCTATAAAACATGGCCTATTATTTAATTTTTCTTCCTCCCCATTCGACAACTGTAAATCCATTTCTTGTGTTCTTCTCTAGTACTTGCTCTTTAACATTTATTTTTTCTTTAAGAGGTTTATAATCCATAATTATTCTTATTAATGTATCTGGTTTCTTACTGAATTCTAAAGGCATATAATTATTTACTTCATTTGTATTTCTAAATCTTATATAATTATATTTATTATTTTCAAGTTTATCTATCCAATAAACAATAAATTCATTAATTTCCATCTTGTTAAGGCCAAGATATTCTAATTTATCTTCTAAAAATTTAATGGTATTCTTACCCTCAACTACAAAACCTTCATTAGTGTTTATTTTTGTGTTATCGATTGCTTCCCAATATAATGCGTAATAACTTCTATTTGTATTATAATCATATATTTCACCATTTGTTTTTACGTGAATATTCCAAGCATCATTATATTTTGGATAAGTATGTGTAAGTAATTTGTTGTTTTTAAGTTTAACGGTTAAATCCATTTCCTCAATTGGATAAATATACATAATTGGTTTATAAGATATATTCTGATTGCAATTTTCTATACTTTTAACTCTGTAGTAAGCTTTTACTTCATTAATAGTCTTACCTTTTGTTGGTATTTTAAATATTTCATCTTCTTCACCACATAAACCACACTTATATTTAAAATCAAAATATAAATTCAAATTATTATCACTATCAATCTTATTTTTTACAAGTTTAATTTCTTCACTACAATTACTTGCACCTGGCATTGTAAATAATATATAATCTTCATTTTTATCTACTGTATATATAATATTATCTGATTCAAAAGTTTTATATTTACTCATTGTTATATTTGATATTAAGAAATATAACGATGCAATTATTACTAGTACTAGTAATAATATAACTACTTTTTTCTTATTATTCTTTAATTTCTCATTAGCACTTTTATTATCGCTCATATACACTCACCTATATCCTTCTATATAAATGGTAACATATTTTTAAATAAAAAGATACTAAGATTTGCATACTTAACAATATTTATCATAAGTATCTTTATATTTTTCAAGGGATTTATTAACATCTATTACGTATTTATCTATATAAATATTTTTTTCTTCATTATAAACGCTTTTAGATAATACGCCTCCTAATGCCTTCATAGTAGAAGAAGATCCAATATTACTTCTGTTGCACCAAAGTTCCGCTTCAGTTATTCCATGCTTCCTACATTCTTTTAAACCTAGATATAAATTTATTTTATTGTAGCCTTTTTTTCTTTCTGTTGGTCTTATTCCATAGCCTATATGTCCCCCACTATTTTTTAATTTATTATTTAATGTAAGTCTTATGTTCAACATTCCAACTATTTTATTATCACTTTCTCTTACTAAGAAGTATGTTAGAGCTGGCACATGTTCTTCATCAGGTTTTACACTTGATTGCCACTTTAAGTGTTTTAACCAACCTTCATAATCATCTAAATAATCATCTAACTTACCACTGCCATTTATTCTAGAGCCATATTCATAAAACTCATTTATATAACTTATCGCATCTTCTTTTCTTGAAAGCGATGGTATTTCATGCTTTAATTTTTCCATATATTCTCCTTATTTAAATTTTTCTTCATAATAACAAAATGCTTTTTTTACCACTGTTTTTCCTATTTCTAATATTTTATTAGTATCAGATATTAATTTTTTTAAATGTATTATGATCCATTATTTCATATAAATACCTAACTGCTAAATAGCTTAAATTATATCCATTATATTTTTCATTGCAAAAGCTTTCTCCATGGTCAATACTGTTTAAATTTGGTATTAACTTAGTTTCTTTTCTTACACTTAAATAAAAATCTTTAAAATTATTCTCATCGTTTAAACTATCAAATTCTCCAGAAAATAGTTGAGCCATGCCTTCATCAAACCAAATTATTCTCTTTGCATAATTATTTTTTAATACTAATTCCATGTACATTATATGAAATAATTCATGTGAAGCCATATGCGCTTTTATATTATATTTTCCACTGTTAATTGGAATATTGGGGTCAATAAAAGCATTTATCATTCCATTATCATAAGTTCCCTCTGCATATTCTGGTAATGATGTATTGTTGCCCCTTAATTTATATATAAACTTTCTAAAGTCATTAATGTTATCAAAATAATTTATGATTATATCTCTATATTTTTCTACCTCAAAAAAGTTTTCATACTCTTTAATCTTAATATCTAAAATTTTTGTGGTAGGTTCAGTTATGTATTTTAATGAATCAGGTGCATTAATAATATATTTCATATTATTTATTTTTAAAGTATTCTTCACTTGTAATTGAATAAGACAATAAGTCATTTGTTATACCGTCTTTATCAATTATTCTCTTTAATAGTCTTCCTTCATATTTCATACCTGATTTTTTCATAACTTCACCACTTGCTGGGTTATTATGCATAAATTCTGCATAAACAACTGAAGCTTCACATTCCTCAAATAGATATTTTATAACTGCTTTTAATGCTTCTGTTGCATATTTCTTTCCCCAAAATTTAGGCCCATAACAATATCCTATTTCACACGCACCATATGGTAAGTATTTTTTTGATGCTACATCAATAGTACCTATTACTTCTTTTGTATCTTTTAATTCTACTATCCATCTAAATGTAGATAAATCTTTGTAGTCTTCTTCCCATATTCTAAATAAATTTTTAGTAACATCAACATTTTTATGTTTACTCCATGTAACATATTTTTCTACTTCGCTTTTACTACACCATTCTTCAAATGCTTTTTCGGCATCATTAATTGTTACTTTTCTAAGTAATAATCTTTCTGTTTCTAATTCTTTTGTACCTATAAATTTCATAAATCCTCCTTATAATATAGTGATTCATTATGCTAAATAAAAAGCACAAAATCACTATTTGTAGTGACTCCGTGCTTAATGTACGTGTAGGTAAATACCCTTTGAGGCTCGAATTTAATTTCTACTCAAACTCACTTGTTAACATAATTGTAACAAATATTTTTTGTTTGTCAAATTATTTTTTGTTTTCTTCAAGATTATTTAGATAATTAGCTAATTCAGTATATGCATCCAAGCTCCAAAATTTCCATCTTTCTTTATCTGGAAAGTTTCCAAGAGTTTTATCCTCTCCATCGGGTATAAATATGAAATCCCAACTCCAACCATATGTACCACTTTTTTCTTTTGCTATTTTGCCTTTTGTTATTCCTACAAATACGACAGGTTCCTGCCCATATTCACAATATGCGATTGCTTCTTTGAAATAAGCGTTTCTGTTTTCTATACCTTCCATTAATTTTAATAATCCATCTTCTCCTAATGTATCATCAACATAATGAGTATAAACACCTGGAAAACCATTTAATGCTTCTACAAAAAGTCCTGAATCATTTTTTATAGTTGAGCATTTTAATTTTTCACTTGCCCATTTCGCAGAATACTTTGCTACTTCTATTACATCATCTGCCTGAATTTCTAATGTGTCCATTTTAACATTATCGATTGTAAAACCAAGGGGTTCAAGTATTTGTTTTGCACTATCAATTTTAGCCCAATTACCTGTAACATAAGTTATCTTTTTCATATAACCTCCTTAACTACTTTGTTTAATTATAATCAAATGATACTCTTATGTCAATTTTTCTTAACTTTTACTTTTTCTCCTCTTTCATATGAAAATTTATATTTACTCTTATTTCTTATCTTATAAATTATATCCCTTTTATATAGTTCTTTACTAATCTCATCTAGTGTTACATCAATAATTTTAGATACATTTGATTGACTCATATTAAGACATTTTCCTATTTCTTCTTGTGTATATATTTCATCATCATAAAAGCCGTATCTAAGCATAATTATTTTACTCTTTCTAGGAGGTAATTTTTCTACTATTTCTCTTACAATATTTTTTACTTCATCGTTTTCATATTCTTCTTCTGTAGTTTTATCTGTTGATGTAATAACATCTTTTAGAGTTAAATCATTACCTTCATCGGATTCAGTTAAAACATATTCAAGTGAAAAATTAGAAGAGTTCTTTTTATTTTCTCTTAAAAAGTATAATATTTCATTATCTATACATTTTTGGGCATATGTAAAAAAGCAAGCATTTTGAGTTATATCATATGTGTTAATTGCTTTCATTAATCCTACATTTCCAACTGATACAAGTTCTTTAGGATCATATTCTGTGTATCTAAATTTTTTTATTACTTCATATAAAACAATTCCTATATTATGTGTAGCTAATTTTTCTTTTGTCTTGATATCCCCGTTTTTCATCTTTATAAATAATTCTTTTGTTTCACTACTGCTTAACTTCTTAGGTAAATTATCAATATCTATAAAAATTTTATCTTGTTCCATAGTCCTTGTCCTTATTAATAGTTTTATACTGCTTAAGAATATTATACTAATTAACTGGCGTTTTTTCTACTGTTATTGTCAAATAAAAAACTACATTTTTCGACATTTGGTAAATTGGTAATACCTTATTAAATCCAATAATCGTAATGTAGTTTTTTTATTATTATTTTCTAATAAATTTTTTTATAACGTTGTTATTAATACCATAGTTATTTAATTCTTCCTTATCATTGTATGCAGCAATTATTCTAACAAATGGTTCTTTAGTTGCTAATGCCCTTCTTTTCATGTCATCAGTCATTGGACCCCAAACAAAATTATCAGAACTGCTAAGTAAATCCCATAACATCAGTGATGAATTAACTATTTTTTCTTTTTCTTCCTGATTGCGTGTAAGAATATCCAAATCCAAATCTTTTTCTGGAGTCATAAAAAGTAGCGTGTCAATTCTATCTTGGTACATTTTAAGTGCATCTTTAACATATACCTTTTTTACATCTCCCACTCCTCTTATAGAGTTGGCGTGTTTTATTTGATATACTGTTGGAAATTCACATGCTGCAATACTAAATATTTTTGTGTTAAAGTTAAATGGAAGATAAAGTGATGAAGTAAATTTATCAATGTTTACTTTTAAATTTTCTATATCTTTTGGATAATAACCTTCTAGTACATCCGCTCTTCTAATTGCTGATAAAACCATACGATTTATTGGTCTATTTTTTAATTCTTCATACACTTTGGCATATACTTTTAATTCTTCAACTGTCTTAATATTATATTTTTCTATTATATCATCAAATGATCCATCACTTACTATTTTGATATCCATAAATATTTCCCCCTTTTTTTAAAGCATGCATATTATACCATAAAAGTCTTGAAAAAGCAACCAATACTTAAAAAGCGATGTAGTAAACTAGATGTGGGAATAATTATTAAAACATAAAAAAAGAGAAAACACTCAAAATAAATAAACTGTTATATAATTAAATTGTAACCAAAATATACACAGACCTTTAATGAACACTCGAAGTGTAAAAGGTTTTAAGGAGTTGTTTTCTCAATGAATATAATATCATTATTTCAATCACTTGTTAACCATTTATCTAATATTTTAGAAAATAATTTATTTTTACATGAGTTAGAACATAATATTTTTAATTCTACTAATGAGTTAAATCTAGATATTTTAAAACAAATATTAGAATATTTAGATTTAGAATATAAAAACTCTAAAGAAAGAAAAGATAAATATTATGTTCAACAAACTAGAGAAAGAACTTTAATTACTTCTCTTGGATTATTAACTTTTAATAAAACTTACTATAAATCTAAAAAGAAAATAAGTGGTAAATATGAATACTATAGTTATTTAGAAGATTATTTAGGTATTGCTAAATGGGCTAAAATGACTCTTGCTGCTGAAGTTATTCTAATAAATAATGCTTTAGATAATGGTTATTCTTGGTCAGCTAATAATTCTATTCCTAACTATATAACTACTAGACAAACAATTTCTTCTAAAATTCAATCTATTAATTATAACTATGTTGAAAATATTCCTAAAAAAGATACACCTGAAGTAATTTATATTGAAGCTGATGAAGTTCATGCTAATCTTCAATCAAGAGATAAAGGCACTAAAAATAGAATTGTACCTGTTATTCTTACTCATGAAGGACATAAAGAAGATTTTGTTAAAAAGAAAGAATTGAAAGAACAACATTACATCGCTTCTTCTATTCTTAAAACTGATAAATTATGGAATGAAGCTTATAAATATTTAGATAATAAATATGAATTAGATAAAGATCCAACTATATTTGTATCTGGGGATGGTGGCCCTTGGATTAAAGGATTTGACGAAGCATTTCCTAATGCTATATATGTCTTAGATCCTTTCCATTATTTTAATAAAAAACTTGCTTATATATTTAAAAAAGAACCTATCATTACTTCTATTGCCGATTCTTATCTTAGAAACAAAATGATTGATGAATTTAAACTACTTGTTAATGTTCAAATTGAAAAATATCCAGAACAAAAGAAAGATATGATTAAAGTTCAAAATTTTCTTATAGATAATATTGAAGGTGTTATTAATCAAAAACATCCATTATATAAATGTCCTTGTTCAATGGAAGGACACATTTCAAATAAATATGCTAAATTTATTACTTCCAGACCTCACTCTTATTCAGAAGATGGATTAGAAAATATTGTTCAACTTCTTACTATGAAGGCTAATAAAATTAAATTAACTGAAGAAATTTATTCAAATTTTAAAACTGGGATATCAACATATAAACAATTAAATTTAGAAAAATATATAAATAAATTTAGAAATCAAGCAAATAAACTAATGGATTCAAATAATAAATATAATATAGAATATCATGTAGATAATAATAATTTTAATTTAAAAGATAATTATAGATTAGATTATTTCTTATCTAAAAGAATATAAAAAAAATACAAATTAATTATACAACTTGTATTTTCTCTTAAAATTTTCCAACATTTACTTTACTTCACCTTAAAAAGCACAAATCTAATATAGACTTGTGCTTCTTTTACATGTATATGATTCTCCTAATTGCAGATTATCATCATTAATAATTATTGTATCTAATGAATAGTTAAATCCTGTTGTTTTAGTACCATCTTTTACTACTTCATCTGATATAAGTAGTAATAAATATGTATCATCAGTTGCTTTATAAATTTTATATGTTCCCTTTATATAATTACTGTTTGGATTATAATATCCTGAATAGTTAAAACTACTATCTGTATTAAATTGTGTTAATAATCTATCATTATCTACTCCTTGGCAATTCCAAGTTCCTACTAACTTTGTATTATCAGAGCCGGTTGTTATTAACCCAATATATGAACAAACAAATGAAATAATTAGAATTGCTATTGGAGATAATATACTTATTCCACCTTTTCTACTACATTTTCTTATTAGTTCATCTCTAGTAGCATTTGGATTTTTATTTTTAATTTTATCAACTTGTTTTTCAATGTGTGTTCCATATATTTTATAGAATAAGCATGCATATAAAATGTTTACAAACGCTAATAAGTAATTTAATTTTAATACATATATAATAAGTATATTTATTACTATAATTATTAGAGATGTAATATATAATTTTCTATACGCATAATATACTGCGCCAAAAAGATATGCCCATATATTAAAACCTTTTTTAGATATTGCTTTGTAATACATTTTGTTTTCTTTACTTCCAATATATGCTCGTATTAATTCTCCATCACTTGCATTATTGTTAATATTTTTATTTATATCATTATACATAAACATTTGTGGTGCTGGGGTATTAATGTCAGTAGGTTCTACTTTTGTACCACATCTAGTACAAAATTTTTCACTATCGCCCATTTTGTTTCCACATTTTCTACAATACATAAAATTCACTATCCTTTACTATATTAATGATAACATAATTAAAGTATATGAGAAAACTTTATATAATGAAAATAATCGCTATTTACATTTTTTTACTTGTTCTAATTCTTCTAAAGGCTCAATATGAATATTAACATATTTAATATTCATATCACTATTTAATAGATCATGTTCTATATCATCCATTAAGTTATGACCATCTTTTACTGTTGTTTTACCATCAACTAGTATTTTTAAATTTACTTCGTAGTAGCTACCTAATTTAAACATTGTATAGTCACTTAGTATAAATTTTTCACTTCTATCATTTATTATACTTCTTACTTTATTTAGGGTATCACTTGATAATTCTGCTTCTCCTATTAGTAATGATAAGTTCTGTATAAGTAGTTTTATGCCCATAACAATAATTAATATACTAATTAAAACAGTACCTATCATATCTACATATTTTAAGAATCTAAATTTAGATGAAAACTGTGATAATATTATTACTATTAGTACAAGTAACGAAGAATAAACATCTGTATATGATTCTTTACCTGATGATATTAAAATCATGTCATTTGTTTCTTCTCCCTTTTTAATAAGAAGTGATGATACTAAATATTTTGTTATTATAGTAACTAATACTACTATGCCAAGATAAATACTAGGTGTTGTATTTGATATATCAAATGCATTTTTAAGCATTGATTTACCAAGTAAAACTATAAATACACTTATTATTAGACTAGTTACATATTCTATTTTACCATGTCCTCTTTTATGTTCATTATCTGCGGGTTTCTTTGAGATATGAGAACCTAATATTGCGATTATGTCTGTTGTAAGATCAGAAAATGAATGTATTCCATCTGCGATTAAACTTTTGGTATTACTTAAAAAGCCAAATACTATTTTAAAAACAGATAAAAAACTATTAGCAATTAGACTAATCAACATATATTTTGTAGTTTTGTTCATTTAATCACAACCTTTATTTAGCGTCGTACCAGTTTTTACCTTCATTTATTTCAACTTTAAGTGGTACACTTAATTTATATGTGTTTTCCATTATATCTGTAACTATTTTTTCTACAGTTTCTCTTTCTTCTTCTAAAACATTAAATACAAGTTCATCGTGTACTTGAATTAACATTTTACTTTTTAATCCTAAAGAATTAAATTTATCAAAAATTTCAATCATAGCTTTTTTTAATATATCTGCGCTACTACCTTGTACAGGTGTATTAAGTGCCATTCTCTCTCCCATACTTCTAATCATATAATTTTTATTATTTAATTCTTCTATTACTCTTTTTCTATTCATTATAGTCTTAACATATCCAAGTCGATGTGCTTCTTTTATAACGTTATCCATATAATCTTTAATTCCTGGATAAGTGTTTAAATAGTCATCAATAAATTTCTTAGCGCTTTTTACATCTATATTTAAATCTTCTGATAATCCAAAACTACTAATGCCATATAATATTCCAAAATTAACTGCTTTTGCGTTATATCTCATTTGTGGAGTAACATGGTCTATATCAACCCCAAATATATCACTGGCTGTTTTTTTATGAATATCTTTTCCACTAACGAATGCATCAATTAAATTAGTCGCATTAGCCATATGTGCAAATAGTCTTAATTCAATTTGTGAATAATCACTAGATAATAATATTGAATTTTCATCTGGAATAAATGCTTTTCTAATTATTTTACCTTCTTCTATTCTTACTGGAATGTTTTGTAGGTTAGGATTTGATGAAGATAATCTACCTGTTCTTGTTAATGTTTGATTAAATATAGTGTGAATTCTTCCATCACTTTTAATTTCTTGTAATAGTCCTACCGCATAATTTCTATATAGTTTGAATACTAATCTATATTCTTCTATTTTATTTATAATTGGATGAAATGAAGCCACTTTATCTAGAATATCTTTACTAGTAGAGAAATTATTATCTTTTACTTTTTTAGGATATGGTATACCAAGTTTTATAAATAAAATCTCCCCTAATTGTTTTGGAGATGCAATATTAAATTCTTCTCCTGCAAGCTCATATATTTCATTTGTTAGATTATTCATTCTTTCTTCTAGAGTTTTACTCATTTGATGTAGATATTCTCTATCTACTTTTACACCAGTTATTTCCATGTCAGCAAGTACATATGCAAGTGGTAATTCTATCTCATTAAATAAGTATAGGTCTTCTTCACTTGTTAATTTGTTAATGTATTCTTCTTTAGTATCATAAATATATTTAGCTTTCTTTATTCCGTTTTTAATTATTACATCATCATTAGGCATAGAAAGTTTAGTTCCACTTCCGAATTCATTTTCATAGAATTCTACATTACAGCCATTATTATTCATTATATAAGCAATATCATCTTTTACATTTAGATTAAGTAAATATCCAGCAATCATTAAATCATAATTACACTTATCTAATTTTATATTGTCCTTATTAAATGTATAAAGTATCTTTTTTATGTCATATGTAAGGCAATTAAATCCTGTATTTAACATATTTGGATTTTCTTTTAATACTTCATATGGAATATAGTAATTTTCTATTCCATTATATGTAAATGCACCAATTATATCCGCATCATGGTAATTAGTTCCATATAATTCTAGGTAGATTGCATAATCTTTTGTGATTTTAAAGTCTGATGAACTGGTTAGTATTTTATAATCAATTTCTTCTCTTATGTCGGGTTCTTTTTTTAAATTTTCTTTTTTTATATCTAGTTTTTTTATTAATGAATAAAATTCCAAGTCTTCAAGTAATTCAATATAATTTAAGGCATCTATTCCTCTATATTTTATCTTTTCATAATCTGTATCTATTGGAACATCTTTATATATAGTTGCTAAATCATAACTCATGTATGCCTTATCTTTATCATTTTCTAGTTTTTCTTTTAGTTTACCCTTTATATTATTTATATTTTCATATACTCCATCAAGAGTTTTATATTCTTTTAATAAGTTAAGTGCTGTTTTTTCACCTACTCCTTTAACACCAGGTATGTTATCTGATGAATCTCCCATTAAGGCTTTTAAATCAACCATTCTAGCTGGTTCTATTCCGTATGTATTTAGGAATTCTTGATGTGTCATTCTTACATAACCGACTGGTTTTAATAGTTTAACATCAGTTTCATCAGTAATTAATTGAAGTAAGTCTTTATCACTACTAATTATAGTTGAGGCAAATTCCGGATCTTCTTCTGTTTTTTTTGCAAATGTTCCAATTATATCATCAGCTTCATAGTTATCAATTTCATAATAAGTAATTCCAAGAGTTTCAACTATTTTCTTTGCGACTGGGAATTGTTGTTTTAATTCATCCGGAGTTTCACCTCTTCCACCTTTATAATCAAGATATTTTTCATGTCTAAAGGTTTTTCCTTTATCAAAGGCTACCATGATATATTCTGGCATTTCCTCATTTATTATTTTATTTAACATATTTATAAGTCCATATATTGCATTTGTAGGAAATCCTTTAGAATTTTTCATAGTATTTCCATTATATGCTGTTGCATAATAACTTCTAAAAAGTATGTTGTTACCATCAATTAAGACTACTTTCTTCATATAACTACCTCTTTTCTAGTATTTGTCTTCTATAAAATTATATCATGTATAACGCAGATAAGTAAATTTTTATTTGATGTTTAGTGAAAGTATAAGCACTTAAAAAAAGAAAAGTCTTGAGAACTTTTCCTTTTATACTTTTATTACTTTGTATATCTATAACCATTAGTACGTTGTACATCATGATAATCTCCATTACATTCACCATTTGTATATACATAAATTTTTGTATAATGTGTTTCGTTTGGTTTTGTTAATGATAAATTATATGTTGCTTCTCTATTTGGCTCTATTTTTTTACAAGTTGTTTTTGATACTTCTTTGTTATCTTTTGCATTATATACACCAACAACATACCATGCTGGCCATATTTCTCCATCAGTGAACCAATCTTTATAATAGCTTGATAACCTAAATTTAATCTTTACAGTTGTTGGTCTGTTGTACTCTACTTTTTCTGGATAATTAACATCAATAAAAGTGCTTCCAATGTCTGTGCAATAATCTTTATATCCTGGATTTTTATAACAGAATTTTCCTAGATATGTATCACCTGGAAATCCATGTATATAATAATCTTTATATGCCCAGCCAATCGATTTATTATAACTCCATCCAAATGGTTTCCAAACGTTTGGACTTACTTTTGTATTAACCTTATCATTTGCTCCTGTTGTTGCTTTAACTAATACTCTAAATTCAACATCTCCAAAAAAATAGTCTTTTGGTGCATTAAAGCATACCTTTTGTTTTTTTACACCATCGTTATAATGATTATAACTAACTAGTTTATTATTTCCATAACTTGATGCTTCTTTTTTCTTCCAATAAACTTGTACACGCCAATTTTTTGCAAATGATGGTGCTTCTACATTTATACAATAATGTTCAACCTTTTCTTCTTTAAATTTAAGAAGAGCTGCATCTTTGCCTGTTGATTCTACTTTTTTAGGTTTTAATTTGGTATATGTAAAATAACCTCCACCACCTATTATTAATACTGCTAATACTGCTACTAGTATGTAGAACATTCTTCTTTTCTTTAATGTTTCATTAGAAGGACGTCCTACTTCATTTTTGAATAATCCCATATTCTTCCTACCTTTCTTATTTTATATATTTATCTTACACCCCCCCCCCAACGTTTTTTCAAGACCTAACAGCACTATTTTACCTGTTTGTAGCTTGCTTTACACTTTTTGTGTAAAGTAAAAAAAGAAAAGCCTTAATAACTTTTCTTTTGATACTTTTATTATTTTGTATATCTATAACCATTAGTTTGATCAATAATTGTTCTGTTACTTTCACATTTATTGTCACTATATTTTGCAATACTTGAAATATAGGTTTCATTTGGCTTAGTTAGATTTACATAGAATTTTTTTACTTCTCCTGGTCTTATTTCTATACATTTTGATTCTGAAACTCTTTCATATACTATATTATTTTTTGAATCAAGTTTCATTATATCAGTTTCAACCTTGTACCATATTGGCCAATTATCCCATCCTTTAAATAGGCTTGCACCTTTAGTTGTTACTTTAAATGTCAATAGTGTTGGTTTAGTATAAGAAATCTTATTAGGTTCTTCTATTGTAACGTATGGTATTCTATTTATTATTGCATCTCCAAATCCGGCGTGGCCTACATATTTTTTCTCGTAACCCCCATCTCCTCTTCCACTTTCGAATACAACATCTTTATATGCCCAACCAATTGATTTATTATAACTCCAGCCGGATGGCTTCCAAACATTTGGGTTTACTTTTGTATTAACCTTATCATTTGCTCCTGTTGTTGCCTTTACCAAAATTCTGTAGTCCGTATATTTACCGCCTTTATATCTAGGACTAAAAATTGGATCACTTAAACAAATCTTTTGTTTTCTTACTCCATCATTATAGTGATTATAATTAACCAGTTTATTATTCCCATAACTTGATGCGCCACTTTTTTTACCATATACTTGCACTCGCCAATTTTTTGCAAAAGCAGGTGCCTCAATATTGAAGCAATAATCATCTAATTCTTGAGTCTTAAATTTAAGAAGAGTTGCATCTTTGCCTGTTGATTCTACTTTTTTAGGTTTTAATTTGGTATATGTAAAATAACCTCCACCACCTATTATTAATACTGCTAATACTGCTACTAGTATGTAGAACATTCTTCTTTTCTTTAATGTTTCATTAGAAGGACGTCCTACTTCATTTTTGAATAATCCCATATTCTTCCTACCTTTCTTATTTTATATATTTATCTTACACCCCCCCCCCAACGTTTTTTCAAGACCTAACAGCACTATTTTACCCGTTTGTTGCCCACTTTACACTTTTTGTGTAAAGTAAAAAAGAAAAGCCTTAATAACTTTTCTTTTGATACTTATTTACTCTTACAAATTGTAATTATGTAATTATCAAGTTTAAATGTATCATATATAACATTAGTATTATTAATATCTAATCCTATGGCGTCTCTAAGCATTCCACCATTTAGTTTTATATATGATTCTTTTTTTGTCCATAAAGCAAGTAAGTCTTCATTGGTTGTTATAGATTCTCTTTCTTTTTCAGTGAAAAAGTATTTTAAGGTGGATCCTCTTTTTATATTTTCTGTATCAATATATTCAATATCTAGCCCTACTTCACTATCAGATATTATTAATCCAACCATCTTATTTTTATGACTTATATTATAAAAGATATTACTATTATCTATATAAGGTTTTCCATTTATGGACTTTGAAATTTTGTAGGAAGTTATTTTCTCTTCTTTTAATGCAATCTCAAGTAATTCTTTACTTGTTTTAGAAAAGCTATAATAGAATGTTCCTAAACTATTTTTTATTTTCTGCCATTGCATTAAGATTTTCTTCCTTTAATTTTGTATATTCTTTATATTCTTTATTCCAATTTTTGTATTTTTTATCGCTTCTTCTATCTGGTATTTCTAGATTTTCATGTATATATTCAGCAATGTAATCACTAACTTTTATTGCACCATAAAGATTTAAATGATTTCCACCATCTTTTGAATCAGTCTTCCAATCAAGTCCTATTTCATCAATATAGTAGTTCATATCAAAGAATAAAACATCATTATCTTGTGCATATTTTTCTACTGCATCATGTCTTTTATGATTCCAAGAATCTGCGGAAGGTGTTTCTAAAAATACTAATTTAACATTGTTTTTCTTACACAACTCTACAATCATATCTAAGTATTTTCTATTCTTTCTTGGTATTTTTTCAACCTTTTTCTTTTTATTCATGTAGTTAGTATTTTTAAGTGGTTTAACTTTAGTAGTAATTACAAAACCTTTTGTAGGCATATATGCACTCTTAAATGCATATTTAAAATCATCTTTAGTTAAGTCATTATATCTTGAATGGAATCTTATTATTGGAAACATATAACTTATTTTTATTGGAATTGATGTATGTATATTCTTATCCATTAACATCTCTGCCTTAGTTTTTGACATTCTCATGCTTGTTGTTGGCTTGGCATTATCCCCATTACGTGGTCTTTCTACTGTAAAGAATGAATCAGCACCTAAAAAGATATATTTAGGTTTTTGTCTTTCTAGAATCATCTTTATACTGTAGTAGTCTGTCCATGTTCTAGATGATGGGTGTGAATAGTTATACCCAGCTATTCCATATTTTCCCCATAATTCCATTGGTGAAACCCCATCATACATATCACTATTTCCTACAAACATTACATCAATTGTATTTCTTTTTTGATCATAAAAACCATCAACTATTTGTTTTTCGTAATTATTATCTGAATTCATCCATTTTGGTACAAATATTTTAGAAGTTATTACAATTCCAACTAAACATATTAGAAAGAAGCCAGCAAATTCAAAAAATCTTTTTATATATATCTTTATCATTTTACTTTCCCCCTCCTTTAAAATTGCGCATAGATAAAATCACTTGCATTATATCCAGGTCCATATATTCCAAATATTATAATTGCGAATACAATTGTAAAATATATAAGATATCTTAATGCTAGATTACTATTATTTATTTTATCTATAACGTTATAACCTTTTTCTTCTAAAATTCCATATACAAATAATAATACTACTCCACCCATGATAACTAGAAAGTCAATTTTAGTTAACCCAAATGAAGTTACTCTAAGTGTTGAATGAGCGAATATTGAACCTAGTGTTACAAATGCATCTTTAACTGATGTTGATCTAAATATTAACATACCAATAAATACAAAGATACAAGTTCTAATTATTTGGAATAGTTTAAATCCTTTTGAATCTGTATTTATTTTTAATAATTCTACTAATTTATCGGTAAGTGGTTTAAATAAAAGTGCAACCATCATTATTATGTAATAATATAATCCATAGAATATATATTTAAGACTTGCTCCATGCCAAAATCCATTTAAAAACCAAACAAAAAATAGTGAAAATGCTATTGGCACAAATTTAGCTAAATTCTTACTTAAATTTTTTCTAGCAAATTTAGTAACATTTATTGATGCTTTTGATAATGATACTGGGTAGAATACATAATCTTTTAACCAAGCACCAAGTGTTTTATGCCATCTTCTCCAAAATTCTTGAATACTCTTTGAAAAGAATGGGCGTTCAAAGTTAACTGGTAATTTAATACCCATTGTTTCTGATAATCCACTTACTATATCAATACATCCAGAGAATTCTGCATATAATTGAATAGTATATAATACTACACCTACTAATATTGGTAGTCCTGTTATGCCTGGTTTAAATACGCTACTAACATATATACCACATCTATCTGCGATAACCATTTTTTTAAAAAATCCCCAAAGTACTTTTCCTCCACCATTTATTAGATTTTCATACTTTAGTTTATTTCCATTATATAATTGAGGTACTAATTCATCAAACCTAGATATAGGCCCTTCTGTAATAATAGGAAAATATATTAAGAATAAACTAACTTCAAATATATTTTTACTTGGTTTATATTTTCCACGATAAACATCTGCAATATAACTAATTGCTTGTAATGTATAGTATGATATTCCTAAAGGTAATAAAAATTTAACTAATGGAATATTGCTTTTTACTATACTATTTACAGTTGTAATAAAGAAATTACTATATTTAAGAACTAGTAATATACCAACATTGAATAATATCCCTAGTGTTAAAATAAGTTTCTTTCTCTTTTTTACTTTAACTTTTAGTTCTTTTTTCTTTTCTTTATCTTCACATAAAGCTAACAAGTCATCTTGTTTGCCTATTAAAATTCCAGATAAGTAAATTGATAATGTACTTAGTAATATAAATACAATTAAATATTTACTTGATAAAAAATAAAATATATAACTTGATACTAATAAAACAATCCATCTTTTTTTTAAAGGCACTATGTAATACAAAAATACTACTAGTGCCGCAAAAACTACAAACTTTATTGAATTAATTAACATATTAACTATTTTCTTTTACTTTTTCAATTGTTTTATATAAAGCATCAATGTTTTCAAAATTTTCTGGAATAATTTCACTTACTGGGAATTCTATATCAAAAGCATCATTTATTTCTGATACTAATGTAACTATATCAAATGAATCTAATATTCCATCTGTTATTAATTCCTTTTCACTATTAAAATCAATTCCTGGTTTTACTTCTTCTAAAATACTTAATAATTCTTTCATACCTCTTTACTTACTTAAATACTTATTTTTAAGTTCCTTTCTATCTATTTTACCATTTGCATTATATGGCATTCTGTCTAATTTAATATAAACATTTGGAACCATATATGTTGGCAATTTTTCTCTTATTAAAGATATTAATTTATCTTCTTCTAAGGAATTTGTTTGATAGTATAAAATGATTTTATCCTCTTTTTCATCATAAATACTACAACATAGTATTATACCATCAATTGCAGAAATTTTCGACTCAATTTCTCCAAGTTCTATTCTATAACCCATGTGTTTTATTTGATAATCTTTTCTAGATAAATAAATTATTTCACCTAATTCATTTTTCTTTACTATATCACCTGTTCTATATACAAGTTCATTATAATCCGAATTAACTGGGTTTTGAACAAATACTTGGTTAGTTTTTTCTTTATTTTTATAATAGCCACTGGCAAGGAAGCTTCCTCTTACTAATAGTTCACCAGCTTCACCATCTTGTGCTAATGTGTTATCTTCTTTTACAATTAATACATCACAATTGTCACATGGCTTTCCTATTGGTACTGATTCGTCATTACTTAATCTTCTGTTTACAATATAATAGGTACAAATATCAACTGTTTCTGTTGGTCCATAAAGATTAGCATACATTGCATCAACTTTATCCATCCACATGTTAAGTTGTTTAGTAGGCATTACTTCGCCTGCAAATAATACTTTCTTTAAATTCTTTAGATTATCTGTTGTTAACGCTCCTAGATTTGCTAGTATACAAAGTGCTGATGGAACCCAATAAATTGTATTTACTTTTTTCTCTTCAAGGAACTCTATTAGTTTAACTGGAAAAGAAAAATACATTTTTGGAATTATATAGAATGTAGCTCCTGTTAATATAGTACCGAATACATCACTTACTGACATACTGAAATAAAATGGAGTTTGACTTCCAAAAATGGTTTCACTTGTAATATCAAAAGCTTTTATAAACCAATTTACGTAACTTATGACTGCTTTATGAGATAATACCGTCCCTTTTGGTACTCCAGTAGAACCGGATGTGAATAAAATATACATTGTATCTGTATCAATAATTCTTTCATGTACATTATCAAGTAATTCTTGGTTAACATTAGTTGCTTTAGCTTCGTTAATATTGATTATTGTAACATTCGGAAATTCTTCAACAATTTTCGACATATTTTTGTCATCAGTTATTATATACTTACAATCAAGAGTAGTAATTATTTGATTTATCCTATCCATTGGAGATTTTGTATCTAGTACTGTATAAAAACCTCCACTATATATTGTACCAATCATAGACAAAGCAAGGTTTATGTTTTTGTCAATATAAATAGCAATTGGTTGTTTAAATGTTTCTAAACCTGCTAGATAAGTACCTATGGATTTACTTTTATTAGTAAATTCATCATAATTTATCTCTTCCTTATCAGTAGCAAATGCTACCTTATTAGGATATTTTACTGCTGTTTCGTTTAAATAATCAGTTATTATCTTTTTCATTTACGTCACCACTATAATTTTACCATTACTGTATTACTAAAGCAAGGAAATTGCATTTTTAGTGCAAAAGAATAAAAAAACCCATTCATTAGAATAGGCTTAATTGACTTGATTCATCCATACCATCAAGTATTTTCATTGATTTCATTTTATCTATTAATGTTGCAGATATTTTACATCTATTTTGTAAATCTTCAATACTTAAGAATTTTTGTTTTTGTCGTTCATTTACAATATTATTAGCAACTGTATCACCTAATCCATCAATTGAAGCAAATGGTGGATATATTGAAGTTTCATCTTTTACATTCCAAACAGTTGCATTACTTTTGTCAAGTTCAATTGGTACAAATTTTATTCCTCTAGCAGTTGCTTCTAAGCATACTTTTAGACTTTCTAGAATACCCTGTTCTTTATTAGTAGCTTCATACCCCTTAAGTTGTATATCTTCTATTTTAGATTTTATTGCATCATAACCTTTAATCATAGTTTCTACATCAACATCAGTTGCTTTTGATGTTAACCATGATGCATAAAAATATACTGGCATATGAACTTTATACCACGCTATTCTAAATGCACTTATAACATATGCTGCTGCATGGGCTTTTGGGAACATGTATTTAATCTTTTGACATGAATCTATAAACCATGGTTCAATGCCTGCTTCTTCCATAGTTTTTCTATGAGTTTGCCATGTTTCTGGGTCTTTACTTGCTCTACCCTTCCTTACAAACTCCATTATCTTAAATGCTTTAATTGGTGCAACTCCATGGTACATTAAGTAAACCATAATATCATCACGACATCCAATTACTTCTTTAAATGGAACAATATTATTTTTAATAAGTTCTTGTGCATTACCTAGCCAAACATCAGTACCATGTGAAAGTCCTGATATTTTAATAAGTTCTGCGAATGTTGTTGGTTTAGTTTCAGATACCATTGAAATAGTAAATGGAGTACCAAATTCTGGTATACCTAGTGTTCCTGTTGGACACATAATTTGTTCATTTGTAACTCCAAGTGCTTTTGTAGAGGTAAATATACTCATTGTATCTTTATCATCCATTGGTACTTTCAATATATCTGTCTTAGTCAAATCTTGAATCATACGTAATTGCGTTGGATCTGAATGACCTAATATATCAAGTTTTAATAAATCCTCTTCGATTGAGTGATAATCAAAGTGAGTTGTTCTCCAAGGACTTGTAGGATCATCCGCAGGGAATTGGAATGGTGTAAAATCTGATACATCCATATAATCTGGGACAACAACTATTCCACCAGGGTGTTGACCTGTTGTTCTTTTTACCCCTGTACATCCAGCTGCTAATCTTTCTACTTCTGCTGTACGCATCATTACATTTTTATCTTCACAATAACCTTTTACATAACCAAATGCAGTTTTATCTGCGACTGTTCCTATGGTACCTGCACGATAAACATTATCAACCCCAAATAATACTTTTGTATATTCATGAGCTGATGCTTGATTTAAATCTGAGAAGTTTAAATCTATATCTGGTACTTTATCTGCATTAAATCCCAAGAATGTGGCAAATGGCATATCTTGTCCATCTTTATACATAAGGCTTCCACACTTAGGACATTTTTTATCTGGTAAATCAAATCCACTAGAATATTCACTACCAAGTGGATTTCCATTATCATCATTAAATATACTAGTTTGACAGTTTAGACATCTATAATGTGCTGGCAGTGGATTAACTTCTGTAATTCCCATCATTGTAGCTACGAAACTTGAACCAACCGAACCACGAGAACCAACTAAATATCCATCATCATTAGAGTGTTTAACAAGTCTTTGGGCAATTAGATATATTGGATCGAATCCTCCACCTATGATTCCTCCTAATTCTTTTTTTACTTTTTTATTTAAGGAATCATCATTTAATTCTCCATCTTCTTCGGTCCATTTACTTTTTAAATACTCTCTTAATATTTCTTTAACATTATCAAATCCAGCTATTATGGCATCATGCACCATACCAAATACTTTTTTATCAAACTCTTCTTTACTAATATCTTTATCTTCTTCAGATACTTTATCACTAAAGCACTTATATACAATATCCCCATATAATTCTTTTGCGATACGTTCTTCTATATTATATGGAAGTGGATTACCATACCAAGATGCGGCTTTTGAATAAACTAAATCCGCAACTACTCTAGGGCAATCTAAGTAAGAAGCACCATCATCGCTTTTAACTCTTGGTGAAAATGGTATACCTTTAGTATCTATAATTACTTCTATTTCATCTACCATATCTAATACTTTATTTGTGTTAGTAACTACTATTTCATATGCTAGGTCTTTTCCTAAGAATTCAAAATCTTTTAACATTTCATTAGTGGTTCTGAAATGTTGTGATGGAATAGATTTAATATCACGTTTAGCTAATGGGTGTCTTCCTCCACCTGGAACTTTTTGATTAACTATTATTTCCCTAAATATTTTATCTTCTCTATAGAAATGATGCACATCACCAGTCGCAACTATAATCTTACCCGCATCTTTTGTTGCCCTTACTATTTTACTTATATGGGCTTGTACTTCATATTCATTTTTAAAATCGCTTGTTTGAATTAAATGTCCATATACTTCAGGAGGTTGTACCTCAACATAATCATAAAAATTAATTACATTTGTTAGTTCTTCTCCCTCTTTACTTCTTGATTGTATGAACACTTCGGATTCATAACAACCACTACCAATAAGGAGTCCTTCTCTTAATTCTTCTAGTTTACTTCTTAATATTCTAGGTGTTTTATAAAGGTATACTGTATTTGCAAGTGAAATTATTTTAAATAAATTTTTAAGTCCTGTTTTATTCATTGCGATTGCATTAAAATGATATGTTCTACCAAATTTATGTATTTCATCTTTTGGTATTAGTCTTTCTAAATCTCTAATAGTATCATAGTTTTGTGCTATTAACTTTTGTAACATTTTAGCAAACACATAAGCTGTTCCTTCTGCATCATAATCCGCTCTGTGGTGTGCATCCTCTTCCCAAGGTACATTATATCTTTTTACCAAAGCTGATAGACTATGTCTTGCATAGGCTTGATCTAGAATGTGTGAAAGTTCTAGTGTATCTAATACTGTATAATTAAATTCACCTAAGTTGTATTTTTTCATTGCCATTGATATAAAAGAAATATCAAATTTAGCATTATGTGCAACAAGTGGACAATCTCCTACCCAAGATAAGAATCTTTTTGTTACTTCTTCTTCGGTATCAGAATCTTTAACCATATCATCTGTAATACAAGTAAGTTCTGATATATGGTCTGGGATATGATATCCAGGATTAATTAATTCATCAAATCTATCTATTATTTCTCCATCTTTTAATTTAACCGCACCAATTTCAATCATCTGATCTCCACCAGCTGCATTAAATCCTGTTGTTTCTGTATCAAATACTACATAAGTTGTTCCTTCAAGTGGTAAATCATTTGGTCTTACTACAACATATACTGTATCATCAACAAGTGTTAATTCTGTTCCATATAATCCTTTGAAATGATCTTTTACATTTTCAATTTTTTTATTATGGGCACGTATTAATTGATATGAAATAGGAAAAGCTTGACATCCATTATGGTCAGTTATTGCGACTCCTCTATAACCAGCTTCAATTGCATTACTTACAAGTTCACAAGTATGTTTACCAAGGTCTAATTTTGTAACTCCATCCATTTGACTCATCATAGTATGTGCATGAAGTTCAACTCTTTTTACAGGTGCATCATCTACAATTTTTTTTGTTCTCTTTGGTGGGATTTTATTGATGTCTCTTATATTTAATACTATTTCATTACCTGCATATTTATCTAGTTTTGTACTACCTCTTATTTTTAACCAAGCGCCTACTTTACAATTTTTCTTTAATGATGCAAACTCTTCTTCATCACGTGAGAATATCTTACAATAAATACTATCGGAGTAATCTGTTAATTTTATAGTAAGTATTTTAAATGCTTTGCTGGATGGTTCAAACTCTTCTGTTCCAAATACTTCTCCCTCTATTGTTACTGATTCTTCTTCTCCCACTATTGTTTTAATAGAGACTGCATCATCTTTTATAACTCTACCTTTAATAGTGTCCTCATTAACTTCTTTTTTTTCATATTTTGGCTTTCCAAAATTAGTAAAATTAGTTTTTGTTGGTGCTTTTTCCTCTTGCTTTATTACTTTAGTAGTTGGTATTTTTATTTCTAAATCATTATTAATTGTATTTTTAATATTTTCTCTTTCTTCTAGTGATAAAACAACATCTATATCTATATCAAATCCTCTTTTTTCTAAGTATTCTGTTATCCTAGGAATATATTTTTCTATTGTTGCTTTTTCAAATTCATGTGCTGCCTTAATTAAATATTTTTCTTCTTCAAATGCTAGACTATCTTCAAATATCTCAAGTAATGATTTTTCTTTTTTTAATATTCCAATAATATTTTTATATTCATTTAATAGTTTATCATTATCTATTTCATCTACTATTATATATAAATATATTTCTTCAATATTAAAAAAATCTTTAAAAGATTTTTCTAGTTCATTATATGCTTCTGTAGTTAGGTTAGTTTTATTATGGATAACAATATCTAACTTACTACCGTTTGCATTTACTCTATCAACCTTAGCATCTATAAATTCTACAAAATAATCATTTTTATAGTTAATTTTCTTTAAAATGCTTTCTAACTTTGTATCCATAAAACCTCCCTAAACAATATTTAAATCATCAAGTCTAATTATGTACTTTTGATTTCTACAACAGAAATCAATGAAGTCATAAATATTTACTTTTCTTAACCCTCTTTCAATTGTATATTTATCTATATCAAACGCTATTTGATCTCTCATCATATAAGAGACAAGTTCTTCCTTATCACAGCCTAAATACATAAGCCAATAAGGATATAGTTGCCTTCTAAGTAATCTTAGTTTTCTATATCCTAATGAATATTTACTAATTCCTGTTATTCTAGTATATAATTCATTAGTTACTAATAAATCTAGTATAGCAGTAACTATTTCACTATTTTCTTTTTGAAAATCCCCTATTTCATATTTTACAATTGTATATAAAATATGCATTAATGATTCAAGATAATTAACTTCTGCTTCTTTTTTACCCCATGCAATATTCTTTTTTGGATTAGATTTTATATATTCAATAACATCTAATTTTGGACTTACCGCAAGAATTGTATATGATTTAATATCTATTCTTGCTAAAGTCTTTAATTCTTCGTTTATTGCTTTTTTATTTTTATCCCATGCTTCTAATAACTTTTGTCTATATTTTTCCGTTTCTTTTTTTAACTCTTGAAAGAGTTCTGTATCAAAAATCAAATTATAAATGGTATCATCATCAGGTATAAAGTCTTTTGTATATTTAAGTATTTCTATATTGTCTTTTTGCATCGCAATATATTGTTTTTGATAATTATTCCATAGTTTTTCTTTTAATTCTTGTACTTCTTCACAAAATGATGGTTTAAAAAGTACATACCACGCTAGTAAATAATCGTTAACAACAAAATCAATATTCATACTATTCACCACTTACTTTCTTTAATAATATATCATATTACGCTATCTTTTTAAAAGGATATTTAGAGATTTTTTCTTCCCTTATAAAATAATTTTCTATAGTTATCTTTTGTAATTCTTCACTAGTATTATTCTTAATAATATTAAGTTTAATCTCATCATCTACTTTTTTAGTATCATTTACTTTTTTATAAATACTTAAAAAGTCCATATCAAATGTTTCTAGTAATGTATTAAATTCCTTAGGTGAAGTTCTTCTTAATCTTTCTAGATCATATTCATAGTCATGTGTAAAACAAGATGCAACTCCAAGTAATTTATCACTAAATACTGTATTTAAATAAGTAGGTATTGTAATTAAAAAGTAATTATAATTTATTCCTCTTAATTTTTCATTTATTTCGTCTTTAGAAATTGAATCTGAATATGAATCAAATAAGTAAATTCCATGTATTTTGTATTTATCATCATCAACTTTTACAAGATTTACAAATGAATTTGAATTATCAGTAATTGATTCAGCCATAAATGACTTAATTCCAATTGTATTTAATAATTCATTAAATACATATGCATAGCCACTCTTATTGCTTTCATTTGTTTTTAATATATCAAGTAATGTAGTTGATGCATTATCTTTATAATTTAACTTCTTGCAAAAATTATATATATACATGATTTTTTCAACAGGTGAAGATGAAGCGTTTATAGCTGATGTAATTCTATTAATTAGGTTTACTTCTTCTCTATATTTGTCTATTGTAATTGTTGAAAATGAGTTTTCGTTTTCTTTATATGAAATAAACCAAGTATCTATATTTGAGAAATTCATATTAAGAAGTTTATTTTTATCCAATGTGGATGCATTTAATATATATTTTTCAACCAATGCATCTTCCATGGTTGGAGATATTTCTAATACAGATTTTACAATTTCTATTCCTTTTAAATCAAAAGTATCTTTAAAGTATATTTGGGATATATTATTTATTGAGAAAAACACTTCTTTTAATGTTATAATATCTTCCTCATTTAGGGGTCTATCAAAAAAGATATTTGTTAATTGAAAATATCTTAAATCTTCATTTATAAAAACATCTTTTTGTAATTGTTCAGTCAAAATTACTACCCCCTATACTAATTAAAACTTACTTCCCTTAAGTCCTTTTAATCCTTTTGTTCCTTTTAATCCACTAAATCCTTGTAGAATATTTGAATCAAATGAATATGTTTTCTTTAATTTTCTTTTGTAGTCTTTAATTGCTATATTAATCATTCTATCAAGTAATTCAGTATAATCTATGTTAAGTGGTTCCCATAAATAGAATGCTAGTGAACCAGGACATGAGTTAACTTCATTTATATAAATTTTCTTACTCTTTTTATCTACTAAGAAGTCTATTCTTACATTTCCAGTTGAATTAAGTGCTCTGAATGCTTTTGTCGCAACACTTCTTACTTCTTCTTTTTGGTGTTCTGTTATTCCTGCAGGTATCTTACGTGATGCAGATAGCATTCCTTTTGTATTTCCTTTTTTATTTCCATTTATATATTTATCTTCATAAGTTAATAGATCATTATCACTCATAACTTCTTCTATTTCACTTAAGTCTTGTTTTTCATAATCACCTAATACACTAATATTAACTTCTGTTAGGTTTTTAACCATTTCTTCTACTACTATTTTAGTATCATAATTTATTGCATCTTCAATTTTTTCTCTTAATTCATCTTCATCTTTTGCAGTACCAATACCTACACTACTACCTAGGCTAGCTGGTTTAACAATAACAGGGAAACCTAACTTTTTAACTTTCTTTACTATTGTATCAGGATCATCTAAATAGTCGCTATCATAGAACCATATGTAATCAGTTATTGGTAATCCACTAACTTCAAATATTTGTTTTTGAATTATTTTATCTTGACTAATTGCACTTGCTAGAACATCACTTCCAACAAATGGAATTCCTACTGTTTTTAAGTAACCTTGTAATACTCCATCTTCAACGCTTGTACCATGTACAATTGGGAATACTAAATCAAGTTCTTTCACTTCCCTTTTAAAGAACCCTTGACTTTGAAGAATAAATCTTCCTTTTTTCTTAATTAAAACAACATTTTTAGCATATCTTTTAATTAGTGATAAATCTTGATATACTTCAATATCTTTTAACATATCTCCTGTATACCATTCTTTATCTTTAGTAATATATATTGGGATAATTTCATATTTTGTATTATCCATCTTATTCATAGCTTGAACGGCTGAAATTATACTAACCTCATGTTCAACGCTTTCTCCTCCAAAAATAACACCTAATTTTATCATAAATCCTCCTTACTCATTATATGTATCAGGTAAATCATTTTCATATAATGCATAAACATCTTTCTTTTTATTTAAATTATTTATAATTGTAAAGCTTTCCCTTACATCATTTAAAACCATTAGTTTTTCTTCTGGGTAACCAGCTTCTTTTAAACCATCAAGTATTGGCTTAGTTTGCTTTTTACCAATTAAAATGGTTAAATCTGCGACTTCACTAATTTGTTTACCAAACTCTTTGTTAAGTTCATATTCTTTTTTTCCTAATTCTATCATACCTGGTGTAACTATTACTTTAAATCCATCCATAGTATTTAATACGTCTAGTGCACTTTTAGCACCTACTGGATTTGAATTATAAGCATCATCTATCTGATAGAAATTACCAAGTCTTTTTAATTCCAATCTATGTTCAATTGGTTTAACTCTTCTAGTCGCAAGAATTAAATCTTTTATTGGAATCTTAAATTCATATCCAAGTGCAAGTGCAGACAATATATTATAAATATTATGTCTGCCAAGTAGTCTTGTTTCAAATTCATATTTATTTTTATCACCCGGGAATGTTACATCAAATAATGTTTTAGTTCCTTCAGTTCTTATATTACTTGCAACTACATCTGCATTTTTATTCTCAATACCTATCCAAATTATTTTACAGTCATTTTTAATTTTATAACTAACTTGTTTTGGATCATCCATATTCAATACCCCAACACCATCATGCGGTAAATGTTCTATTAGTTCCATCTTACCGTGTTGGATGGCACTTTCGCTTCCGAAAGTTTCCAAGTGTGCGGTACCAATTGAAGTAATTATTCCATATTTAGGATTAACTAAATCACATAATCCATTTATTTCTCCTTGTACATATGCACCCATCTCTGCTATAAAAACATCATCAAATTTGGATAATGTATTATTTATTGTCATCATAAGTCCATTAAATGTATTCAAACTTTTTGGGGTTGCTAGAGTATTATATTTAATACTTAAGATATCATTAAGTATATTTTTACAACTAGTTTTACCATAACTTCCTGTTATTCCTATTACCTTTAAATTTGAAAATGATTCAAGTTTTTCTTTTGCCATTTTTTCAAAGTGATTGTATACAGCTTTTTCTACTGGTTTATTTATTATTAGTGCTACAAATGTAGTAAAAAAACTAAATCCAGTTAAAATAGTCGATACAATTAAAAGTATATTTTTTAAATTCGGAAATATTATAGCTAATGTAATTGGTAAAATATAGATTATACTTAAAGTAACTATTAATCTTTTTATTCTCTTTGTATATACAAGAGGTTTTTTATTTTGATTAGTTGATACAATCCTTTTTTCTTCATAATAACTTAATACATATACTCCCATAATTAGAAGTAATATAAATTGCGCTATTGTATTATCTTTAAATATAGTTATACCTATAGAAAGCACTATTGCGATTAATGAAAGATTAAAAATAGTAATTTCATTATTCTTTAGTATCCATTTTATATACCTATTATTTTCATTGTATAAGTTTTGTTGTAGCATATGTAATGTTCTTCTACTAACAAATATAGTATAGGCAAGCATTAAAAAGTAAACAAAGTAATATAACATATTATTTCCTCCTATAAGAAATTATTTAATATATTTATAACTTGAGGTAAGTTTTCTAAATAAGCATAGTGAGTTGAATTTGGTAGTACTATCAATCCTGCATCTGGAATTATTTTTTCTAGTTCTTTAGCATCTTCTACTGGAGCTTCAGTATCTCTATCTCCCCATATAAGAAGTGTTGGAACATTGATCTTTTTTGCACATTCGCTTAAATCTTCATTAACTACATTAACAAGGATTTTTTTCATTACTTCACTTGCATTTTTATAGTCCCTTGAGCCCATATGATTTTTAGCGAATCCCTCTAATTTATTAATTCCAGGAATCTTTTTAAGTGATTTTAACATTCTTAGCTTTAAGCTAGGCTTTACTTCTTTTCTTATACAAGGACTACCAAATAATACGACTTTTTCAACTTCATTTCTGGAAGCATATATGATTGCTATTCTGCCTCCAAACGAATGTCCCATTATAACTGGCTTTTTTACTTTTAATTTTTCTAGTAATTCTTCTAATATTTCACAATAGTCATAAACTGTTAAAGCAGTTTTTGGCTCTTCACTTTCACCAAATCCAGGGAAGTCTAATATAGTTATACGATGATTTTTTTGAAGTCTATCACCAATAGGTTTCATCATTGCAATGTTTTGTCCCCATCCATGTAAAAGAACAACATCACTACCACTACCATATTGTATGTAATTTATATTAATATTTCTAATATTTATTGTCACTACCATCACCTAAATTAATTATATCACAAACTTATTGTAAACCAAAGAATATAAAGAAAAAAGAGCTAATTTTTTCAATTGTAAAGGTAATATTTATTGTTTATTCACACATAATAATAATGGTGAAGAAAAATGAATAAAAAAATAATAACAATTATTTCCATGATATTTATATTTCTAATTGGATTTATAATACATAATTTATATGAATGGTGTCCTAATATAGTTACTTTAATATTATCTCCTGTTAATGAAAGTGTATTTGAACATATGAAAATGATTTACACTTCATATATAATCTGGATAATTATTAAATACTTTATATTAAAAAAATATAATATTAAAGAAAATAACTTTTTACTTAAAGAATTACTTACATTTTTATTTAACATAACACTATTTCTTACAATATACTGGCCAATTTATTCTAAATTTGGAGAGAATATGCTTGTTACTCTTACAATTTATTTAATAAGTATTATAATAAGTCAGATATTAAACTACTTTATAGAATTTAAAAAAGACTCAAATGTTTTAAACATTATAAGCCTTATAGTAATATTTTTAATATATGCTTTTACTACTTATTTAACATACAACCCACCCATATGTAAGTTCTTTCTTGATCCTACTAACAATTCATATGGATTAAATAAGTGAATCTCTAGTAAATACTTCAACATCTTTATTTATATATACATTTATTTTAGCTTTTTCAACTATTTTTATAAATCCAAGACCATTTATAACTAAATCTTCATGATACGCTACATCTATTTCATGTTTAAATAAGTCTTTTAATTCATCATTTTTATGCATATTAATTCTTTTTACTTTTAACTCATTTGATACAAAAACAGTAAAACTATTTTTTTCTCCTTCAACATAATCAATTCTTAAAAGATCACCTATTACTAATGCTTGATCTTTTTTTAATTGATAAGTTTTTGGCTTTATTTCTTTTTTAGGTAAGATCTTTTTTAATGTAGGTTGGTCTACATAATTTAGAATATTTCCATCATCTACTAATCCTGGGGTATCAATTAAAGTCAAATCACTATTTAGTTTTATACTTATTTTATTTAATGTTGTAGAAGGAAGTGGACTCATAGTAAGTTCACTATCAAATTCTGAATAGTTCTTCATAAGCGTATTTATCAGTGTACTTTTGCCTACATTTGTATGTCCTACTACATATACATTTTTACTTGTTTTATATTTTTTTATTTTTAATAAAAGTTCATCTATGTTGTAATTTTTCTTTGGACTGACAATTATAACATCTTGATAATCAAGTCCAAGTTTAGCAAAGTATTCTTTTATTTTCTCATCTTTAATACTTTTTGGAAGTATATCTCTTTTATTTAATACAAGTAAAACTTTGTTATCAAAATATTCTCTTATTAGATTTATATCTCTACTTATATTTAGTAAATCTATTATATATACAACTAAATCTTTAGTATCATTAACACTTTTTAATATATTAATGTATTCATCATTTGATTTAGTTACCACTTGATAATCTCCATAATTTTTCATTTTGAAGCATCTACTACAAATATCATTTTCTATACTTGTCGTATATCCTTCTGCGGTCATGTTTTCATCTTGTAATTTTATACCACAACCTATGCAATATTTATCCTCACTCATAATATTTACCTCTTTCTAGTTCTCCAGTCTTTGTTAATTTCTTTAGAATTTTTTTCTCAAAGAAACGATTGATTGAAGTAACTTTTAAATCCTTTTTACCTAGTGGATCAACTAGTATAGTATATATCCCATATCTATTTGCACCTAATATATCAGTCATTAATTGATCGCCAATCATACACATTTGTTCTTTTTTATAATTAAATTTATTTTTTATTTTTCTAAAGCCAAATGTTAATGGTTTTAATGCAAAAGATACAAATGTGGTATCTATTGGGTCGCAAAACATACTAATTCGTTTTTTTGTGTTATTAGAAATAATAACTATATTAAAGTCTTTTTTTAATTTTATAAATAATGTTTTTACTTCTTCTGGTATTAATTTAGTATCTATAAGTGCGATAGTATTATCCAAGTCAAATATTAAACACTTTATTCCGATGCTTTTTAATTTATCATAATTAATATCAAAAATACTCTTTTTATACATGCTTGGTATATACTTTTTCATATTACTCCTTATAAAACTATTTCTTTAGTTTTTTCTAATTCTTCTTCAATTGATTGTTTTGCTTCTTTTTTCTTTTTTCTTTTATTTAGTTGTATAAATATTAATACTACTAATACTATTCCAATTATTATATCTACTATTAAGAAGAAATTAATTCTTGTATCTTTTACTAATCTAATTCTATATTCACTAGAACTACTTCCATCTAGTGCTTCTACTAAAACTTTAATTACGCTTCCTTCTTCTAGATTATTATTTCCTTTAATTGTAATTTTAGTATCTTCTGATAATGCAGTATCATATATTTTAATTCCATTTTTATATGACTTATCATATCTTATTTCATAATCATATTTATCACTTTCAAAGTTAATGTTTATTCCTTTTATTGATAGGTTTTTAAGTCTTGTATCTGTTGGTTTATCAGTATTATCAAATAAAATTGTATATTCTTTTTTAGAACCTGTCGTTGGTGTTACTGTTATTTTAACTGTGTTTTGTCCAATTATTATTTTTTTAGGAATAGCAATATCTACTTTTGCGGTTGTATCTGATGGCGTTGCCTCTATTTCAAGTTTTTCTAATTTAAAAGTTTTAATTGTATAACTTAGTGTACTTGGATCAAACTCTATTTTTATAGTTCCACCATTTATTATTATACTTTTTAAATTATTATCTACTGGTCTATCATCTTTTCTTATTATATTAAGTGTATAGACTCCTTCTTTTCCGGATTCACTTTTAACTTTTATTAATACTTTATTAGTTCCATATTCTAGTTTAACAGTTCTAGAGCCAAAGTTTTCAACTAATGTTGCACCTTTTTCATCACTAAGTTGTGCTTTTATATCAATATTCTCAGTTGAGGATTCTACTTCTATTGTGTATTCTTTTACTGATGTTGCGAATCCATTAATTGTTTTATTATCTATTTTTATTGATTTAAGTGTATTATCTTCTGATTTGATTGTGATGTCTTTATTTATTGGATCACCTTGTTTAATTTCTTCACCTGTTTTTGTATTTAATGTAACTTTAATTCCATCAAGTGTAACTGTTGTAGAGGTTTTATTCGATGTTTTTACTCTAAATTTTAGCGTTGCAACACTGCTTTCTCCAGTTACTCCTGCGTTAGTAAATTTTAATGTATTGTTACCTGTAGATCTTACTTGATTATTACCTTGCCATTTATCTTCTTTTCCTATGCCTATAAATTCTAATACATTAGTATCATATCTTATTGCTGCTTCAAATGCAGTTGCATTAGTATCACTTTTTATTCCTATTGTAAAATCAATTTTATCTCCACCTGCTACTGTTGTTCCACCAGATAATGTTGTTGTCACAGTTTCTGCATTTACTCCTAAAGGTAGTAAAAACAGTACTAGTAGAAATAATAAAGCCCCTTTTAATTTTTTCATATAAACACTCCTTCTAATTATTTACACCATGTCTTACAAGTGGTGTAGTCATATCTATTGCTAAGAATGTATACCCATTCTTAATTCCATAATCAATTATATCACTTAATGCATTTAATGTCTTGTAATTATTTTCAAAGTCATGCATTAATACAACATTTGCCCTGTTATGCCTTAAATTTTTTGTAACTGCATTATAGACTTGTGTCTTATTTCTAGAACCTCCTGCATCTCCGCTAGATACATTCCAGTCAAAATAATGATATCCTCTATTTATAACTTCACTTGTCAAATAAGTCATTATTCCCTTACTATATCTTTTACTTATTGTATTAGATCCTCCACCTGGAAATCTTATTATTTTACTTTCTTCACCTGTTATAGATTTTACTTTATCGCTTATTTTTTGTAAATCGGAAAAATATGCGGTGCTTGATGAGTATATTGTTTTATAGTTATGAGTATAACTATGAAGAGCAACAGTATGACCTTCATCATATTCCTGTTTAATTAAATAATTTAAATTATTACTATGGTTTATTACAAAAAATGTTGCAGGCACTTTCTTTTCTTTTAAAATTTTAAGTATTTTTGGTGTTATTGTTGCACTTGGACCATCATCAAATGTTAGATAAATTGTACCTGTTTTATTTATACCTGTAGGGGTATTTTTTTTATCATATACTATAACTGTTCTTTCTGTTTTAGAAGTATTACCTGATGAGTCTGTTACCTCATACACTATTTTATAAGTACCTGTTTTACTTGTATTTACATTACCTGTTGTTTTTATCTTTTCTGTTAAGTCTCCATCACAATTATCTTTGGCGGTTACACCAGATTCATTGTATTTAGAATTTAGTTTTACATATACAGTTTTATTTCCTTTTAGTGATATTTTAGGAGATTCTCTATCTTCTTTTGTTATTTTTCTTTCTACAGTTGCACTGTTTCCACTACTATCTTTAACTGTATATATAACTAATTCACCTTTAGTTTCTTTTTCTACTTTATCTGTTAAGTCTCCATCATAATTATCTGTTGCTTTATATCCTTCTTCAGTATATTTAGAATTAGGACAAATACTAGCTTCCTTACTACCTGTTAGTTCTATTACAGGTGCAATATCATCAATTACTTCAACAACTCTTTTTACTGTTTTTGTAAATAATCCTTCCCTTACTGTATATTCTATTTCATATTTTCCTGGCTTTTCTGTATTTACACTACCTTTAATTTTTACATCATTAGTAACATCTTTAAATGTTGTTGTTGCTTTAGCACCTGACTCTACATATTTATCATTTATTTTAATAATTACTTTGTCTTTCCCATTTAGTGATATTTTAGGGACAAATATAAAATAGACACATATCAAAGCAATTAGTAGAATTCCAACTATTACTCCACCAATTATTAGGCTTTTTTTTGATTTTGATTTTTCTAATGCAACTTTTATTTCTTCTTTTTTTCCCATATTATCACCAACCATAATTATATATCTTAATTATACAAGATTAAATAATATTTTACAAATCTTAATCATTAATTTGGTTGTTTTTTATAAATTCCCTCAGTATTTTTGTAAGTGCTCTTTTTTCTATTCTAGAAACATAACTTCTAGATATACCAAGTTCTTTAGCTATTTCTTTTTGTGTTTCTTCATCATTATTATTTAATCCGTATCTTTTTATTAGTATTTCCTTTTCACGAGGGTTTAAACACTTTATATATTCTTTAAGTAGTGAAACATTGTCTTTAGTATGAATTTCTTCTATTAAATCTGGTTTGGGAAGTTTTAGTATATCAAGTATAGTTATTTCATTTCCTTCTTTATCAAATCCAACTGATTCATTAATAGATATATTTTTATTGTTTTTATTATTTGACCTAAAATACATGAGTATTTCATTTTCAATGCATCTTGCACAGTACGTTGTTATTTTAGTTGAGTGTTTATTAGAATAGGAATCCACTCCTTTTATAAGTCCAATTGTTCCTATGCTTATTAAGTCATCTTGATCTACATTCTTATGTTCAAATTTCTTTACTATATGAGCTACTAATCTTAAATTATGTTCAATTAATTTGTTTCTTGCTTCCTTATCGCCATTACTGGCTCTTACAATGTATATATCCTCTTCTTCTTTTGATAATGGTTCTGGAAAAACATTGTTTGAATAGCTTGCTGTAAAAAGTGAGATTTCCTTTAACCATTTAAGTAATTTAAAAAACATATAATCAACTCCTAATTAATTATATGTTTTAATGTTTTATTTACTTTATTATTTTACATTGACCTTTGATTCTATTGCCTTATCTATGTTGTTACGACATTCATGTACCAAATCACTTCTTCTAGCTTGTATAGCTTCTAATAGTTTTTTATCCTCTTCTTTATCCGAACCATACAATAATATATTTCTAAAGAGTTTATATTCTTCTTTTACAACCTTATCAAGATTTTTTGATTGTTCTCCAAATAGGTCTTCACTACTTGAACCATTATATATATTTTTATAAGTGTCAATATCTCCTATAAGTTGGGCTTTTATTCTTTCATTTCTATACCCTAATAAACAATCTGCTTCTTCAGCAATTACCGCAGGGCCTCTATAGCTTTCAAATTTTCTATCCTCACCAGTAATAATGCTTGTTATTATTGAATCATCTAGTGAATTAAATCCTTCTTCCATACCAACATTTTTCTCTGATATGAGTGTTCTTACCACTTTTCCATTTTCATCTAGTGATAATCTTTCAAATATCTCTATAAATCCACTTCTTGAGTAATAAATATCGCCTTTTATATAGTGACTATTTTCATAGGATTTAAGTGCATGGGAAAATTCATGTACTAAAGTTCTAATTTGGGCTTTGCTTTCTATATCACCAAAAGCAAGTACTATATGTCTTTCAAGCTTATCAATTGAAAATTCTCCATCTTTACAACTTATACGTGGAATAGTTGAAGATACTCCCGCAGCTATTTTTACATCTTGAATTCCAACTATCGACTCATCTTCTTCTATTGTTTCTAGCTTGTTTAGTACCTCATATACATTTTCACTTGGTTTGCACATAGTAATTGTTGTCTCTTCTAAAACCTTAAATATTAAATCTTTATATTCTTCTCCATAGTACATTATCGCGGCAGGTATAATTTTTTCTAATGTATTGCAAAGTTTATCATCATATCCTTTACTTTTTCCTATTTCTCTTATTAATTCATTCATATTATCACCAATATTATAATAATATTTATAGGCTAGTTTTTCAATAAATTTGAGCTTTATTTACTTTTGTTTACACTATTTATGTATTTTTCTACTACTTCATAGTCTGAATATGGAATATATTTATCTTTAATTGCCATGTAAGCGTCTTTTCCTTTACCTGCTATTAATATGATGTCATCTTTTTTAGCATTTTTAAGCGCATACATAATTGCTTGTTCTCTATCGATTATTCTAATATAGTTTTTTAAGGATGAGGTTGATACCATTTCATCTATTATTTCTTCCACACTCTCATACCTTGGATCATCCATTGTAAATATTACTAAATCTGACATTGATAATACTATTTCCCCTATTTTACTTCTTTTTTCATGATATCTTCCTCCTGCGGCACCCGTTATTGTAATTATTCTTCTTTTTTTAATTTTATTTAGATACGTGAGTATATTTTTTAAGGCATTTTCAGTATGTGCATAATCTAAAACTATCTTATACTTAGTTCTAAATTCTAAAATTTCACACCTTCCATCTATTTTTATTACTTCTTTAACTTTATCTATTGCATCATCAATTTTATAACCAAAATAAATTAATGTAAGTATACTTGCACAAACGTTATATACATTAAACTTTCCAATAAGTGGGCTTTTTACTTCATAACTTTTATCTTTATATATAATAGTAAAACTTGTAAAATCATCACTTTCTTTTATAGTTTTAATTATTAAATCTGATTTGGTATTTGTACCAAAAGTTAATACTCTAACCTTTGCTTTACTTGATATTCTTTTAAAGTACTTATCATCACTATTTAATATTAGAACTCCATCATTTTTTATGAGAGATAATATTTTTTCTTTTGACTCAATATAATTTTCAAGTGTTTTATGTATGTTTAAGTGGTCCTCTGTTATATTAGTTAATATTGCCACATCTAATGTTAATGTATTAGTTCTATTTCTATAAAGTGCTTCACTTGATATTTCCATAGTAGCATATTCTAAATTTTCTTGTACAAAGTGATTCAAATATTTATATGTTTTATTAATTTCTGGAGTTGTATTATTTTCTTTTAGTATTTCATTTTTACAATAGACTCCGTTTGTGCCAATATAACCACAATTATTATTTCCTAGCATATTTCTGATTATTGATGCGGTTGTAGTTTTACCATCAGTTCCTGTTATACCAATTAGTTTTATCTTTTTTAACGGGTCATCATAAAATCTTTTTGATAAGTGTCCTAATTCTTTATTGGTGTCTTCTACTTTTATGAATGGTACTTTATAGTTTTCTTCTTTTTCTACTACTAATGCACTTGCCCCATTTTTTATTGCTTCATCTATAAAATCATGTCTATCTGTATTTACTCCTTTGGTACATACAAATAAATCATATTTTTCTACTTCTTTTGAGTTTATCTTGATATCCTTAATTGGTATATCAAAATTACAGTTGTATAATTCACTAAGTTTTTTCACAATTATCACCTAGTGTATTATATTTGTTTGCTTTAATATGTGATATTTTTTGATTTATTTGCAAAAATTTCTAATTTAATATAAAATGTTTGTTGGTGATATATATGATTATGGATGGAAAAGCATTAAAAGGCGAAATATTAAGTGGGTTAGCTGAGGAAGTAAAAACATTAGATAAAGTTCCAACTCTTTGTGTTATACAAGTTGGTGATGATGAAGCAAGTAATGTTTATATTAATCAAAAAAGAAAAATGTGTAATGAGATTGGATATAATTTTATTCATGAGAAGTATGATGATAATATTACTGAAGAGGAATTATTAAAAAACATTGATAGATTTAATAGTAACGATAATATAGATGCTATACTAGTACAAATGCCACTTCCTAGTGGAATTAATGAAAAAAGCATTCAAAATGCAGTTAATAAATATAAAGATGTAGATGGTTTAAATGATGGTAATATTATAGATTTAATAAATGGTAGAGATGCGCTTTACCCTTGTACAGCTTGTGGTGTAATAAGCCTTTTAGATAAGTATGGGGTTATACTTGAAGATAGTAATGTAGTAATTGTTGGAAGAAGTTCTTTGGTTGGAATGCCACTATTTCATATGCTAGAAAATAGAAATGCTACTGTTACATTATGTCATTCTAAAACTAGAAATTTAGCTGATATAACAAAAAACGCAGATATAATTATATCTGCAACTGGTGTTAAGGGTTTAATTAAAGAAGATATGGTTGGTGATAATACTGTTATAGTAGATGTGGGTATAACAAGAGAAAATGGTAAGCTTTATGGCGATGTTGATTTTGATAATGTTAGTAAAAAGGCAAGTCTTATAACACCTGTACCTGGTGGTGTTGGTCCTATGACTATTGCATCTCTTGCGCAAAATGTTTTAAAAGCTTATAAAATGCAAAAAGAAATGACTAAATAGCCACTTCTTTTATTTTTTACATTTATCTATTATTTTAGATACACGAAGTTTTAAATTTTCTTCTGTATCTTTTTTTAATAATGCATCGCTTATTATATTTCCGATTTCATAGAATTCAGCTTCTTTTAATCCACGTGTAGTCATTGCAGGAGATCCTATTCTTATACCAGATGTAATCATAGGTGATGCTTTATCGTAAGGAATAGTATTTTTATTAACTGTTATGTTTATTTCATCAAGTAGTTTTTCTGCATCTTTACCTGTTAGGTTTGATGAGGTAACATCTACAAGTATCAAGTGATTATCTGTACCACCAGATACTATTCTAAATCCATTTTCTTCTAACGACTTACTAAGTGCTTTTATATTTTTTAATACTTGTTCTTGATAAGTTTTAAAAGATGGGTCTAGTGCCTCACTAAAACTTTGTGCTTTTGCAGCTATAACATGCATAAGTGGTCCACCTTGAATTCCTGGGAATATTGTTTTATTAATCTTTTTAATTATTTCTTCACTATTGGTTAATATTATTCCACCACGTGGTCCTCTTAATGTTTTATGTGTAGTTGATGTAACAACATCTGCATATTCAACTGGATTTGGATGAAGACCTGCGGCTACTAATCCAGCAATATGTGCCATATCAACCATTAGGTATGCTCCTACACTATCAGCAATTTCTCTAAATCTTTTAAAATCTATTATTCTAGAATAAGCGCTTGCACCCGCAATAATCATTTTTGGCTTATTTTCTTTAGCAAGTCTTTCTACTTCATCATAATCTATTAATTCTGTTTCTGGATTTACATCATACCCAATTATTTTATAGTCAATTCCACTAAAGTTAATTGGATGCCCATGAGTTAAATGTCCACCATGTGATAAGTTCATTCCCATAACAGTATCACCTTTTTCTAATAGTGCTCTATATACTGCCATATTTGCACTACTACCACTATGAGGTTGAACATTTGCATATTTACAGTCAAATAGTTTTTGTAAGTATTCTATTGCTAGGTTTTCAACAACATCTACGTTTACACATCCTCCATAATATCTTTTGCCAGGATATCCTTCAGCATATTTATTTGTGAAAATACTTCCTTGTAATGCTAATACATCATCTGAGACATAATTTTCACTTGCAATAAGTTCAATGTTATTGTGTTGCCTTTTTATTTCATTATCTAGAGCTTCTTTTATTCTTTTATCCATATAACACCTCTTTCTAAGTTCCCTTAATAATATTGTACCTCATATAGATAAAAAGAGCAAAAGAAAAAAGAGAAATTATTTCTCTTCGATTTGAATTAATTTTTTAGTCTCTTTTTTCTCTTCTTTTGGAACTTCAACGGTCAAGCAACCATTTTTAAAGCTTGCCTTAATGCTTTCAGGATCAACATCTCCTACATAGAAGCTCCTACTATATTCACGAGTACTTCTTTCACGTCTGATGTAATTTTTCTCTTCATCAGAACTTTCCTCTTTCTTTGATACTTTTACAGTTAGATATCCATTGTCACATTCAATTGTTGTATCATCTTTTGAGTAACCTGGTGTATCCATTTCAATGTAATACTTATCTCCTTTCTCATAAATATCACATTTCATATTGGCGGTGTCTTTAGAGCTTAGGAAATCACCAAAAACATCATCCAAAAAGAAACTTTCATCTCTTGGTACTAATTTCATAATTCATTCCTCCTCTGTACAATTATAATTATACCACTCTATTAGCAATTGTCAATAGAGAGTGCTAATTTTTTTAATTTTTTTATGAAATTCTACTACAATACTATTATGTGAGATAAGTAAAGATATAATACAAAAAAACTTATTAAATTGTTACGTTTAATAAGTTGAATATTATACCTACTAATATACTGATTATATATACTAGTAATAAAATTTTAATGTTTTCTTTATAGTTTTTGTTCACTTTAAATAGTACTAAAATTCCTAACCCACTTGCACATAAAAGTCCTGAAATCGCAGAGCCGAATGTTAAGGCATTATTTAGATATAGTTCTGTAATAACTACGGATGAGGCACAATTAGGTATAAGACCAATAAGTCCTGATAAAATAGGACCTAGAAATGTACTTGCAACTAAGAATGACGATATTTTATCCTCACCTATTATATGAATAATAATGTCCATACCAAGATTTATTCCAAGTATAAATATAAAAATTGTAAGAGTATGCTTAAGTGCTGATAACCAAATGTTTTCTTCGCAGTGACAGTAATCGTGATCACACATTTTAGAAATTTCTGGAGCAATTTTTTTAGATTTTCTATTTACAAACAAATCTATTATTAATCCTGCAAGCATACCTATTATAACTTTAACTAAAAGAAATTTTACAATAGTTGGGATTGATGCATTAGAAGATAATAATATTGGAAGCATTTCATCTGAGGTTGATAAATAAATTGATATTAACGTTCCAAGAGATATTATTCTTACTATATAAAGGTTTGATGCCATAACTGAGAATCCGCATTGTGGGAATGCGCCAAGGATACTGCCAACAACGGGTCCAAACTTTCCGGATTTTTTTATTATTTTTTCTGTTTTAGAATTTGACTTGTGTTCTAAAAACTCCATTATTAAATATACTATAAATAGAAATGGTAAAAGTTTTATAGAATCAATTAGTGCATCTAATATTACTTCTTTCACTATAAATCACCTCATAAACATATAAAGTTTAGCATATAAAGAAAAAAAGTAAAGTCTTTTATTGACATTTTCTAAGTTTTTAGATAAAATTAATTTACATGTGAAATGGGTCTATAGCCAAGTGGTAAGGCGTGGGACTGCAACTCCCTGAGCGTTGGTTCAAATCCGACTAGGCCCTCCATTTTATTAATAAAACTGTTTATCAGTTTTTTATTTGCGGACGTGGTTTAATGGTAGAATGCAACCTTGCCAAGGTTGAGACGGGGGTCCGATTCCCCTCGTCCGCTCCAGATTGATAGGAAACTCGAACTTTTCGAGTTTAAGTAATAAATGCTAACTAGAAATAGTTAGTTTTTTTGTTATTTAAGAAAGGAAAGTGATGAGTTATGACAATAGAAACTAAAGAACTTGTAATAAGTGAAGAATTAAAAAGAAAGGTTGAAATGATATGCAAGTTTGCTTATGTAGAATACTCTTTTACAAACGGAAGTATTATAAGCCTTAAAAACACTAATATAGCCTATGTAAAACCTCATATTTTAAAAGTTAAAGGCAATGACTACTTAATATTTGAAGATAGTGAAAATGTCTTTATAAACGGTTATAATAACAAAATTAAGTTTAAAGATTTAGAACAATACTTAAAAATGAACTAATATGGTTTGACAAACTAAAAATAAATGATACAATATAAAACCAATAAAAGAAGCAGTATCTAGTCTTTTATTAGAAAGTGAGGTACTACATGAAAAAGCAAACAAAATATTATATTGAATTTTATAGGAAGTTAAAGATATTAGTTTAAACTAGTGTTTTTAACTCCCTTTTTTTATTAGAAAAGGAGTTGATACAAATATGGATGAAAAAATCAAAAGTGCTGGTATATATATTAGAGTTTCTACTTTTGACCAAGCGAGAGAAGGATTTAGTTTGGGAGAACAAGAAGAAAGATTAAAAGAGTTTTGTAAATTTAAAAGATATAATATTTATAAAGTGTATCAAGATGCAGGAATAAGTGCTAAAAATGACAAAAGACCTGCTTATCAAGAAATGATAGAAGATGTTAAAAAAGGTAATATTAATGTTATTGTTGCTTTAAAACTAGACAGATTAACTCGTTCTGTATATGACATTGAAAAATTAATGAAATTTGTCAATGACTATGAATGTGATATAGATTGTATGGCTGATGAATCAAACACTACTACATCCAATGGTCGTATGGTTATGAGAATAATGACTAGTGTTTCTCAAAATGAAATTGAAAAGTGTTCTGAAAGAACTAAATTTGGTATGGCAGGTGCAATTAAAAACGGTCATATTCCTAATAGAACTGGATTAGGTTTTAAAAGAGAAAACAAAAAGTTAGTACCTGATCCACTAACTAAAGATATAATAGTTAGAATATTTGATTTATATTTAGAAGGTAAAAGTCATCAAGCAATTGCTAATATCTATAATAAAGAAAAAGTATTAGGAAAAACTAATTGGTATGATTCTACAATACAAAAAATATTATCTAATGAACTTTATAAAGGTGATTACGTAAATGGCAAAAGAACAAAACACCCAACTTATTATGAAAATGTTATTGAACCTATTGTTTCAAAAGAAAAATGGAAAAGTTGCCAGTATCAAAAATTAAGAAATGCTAGACATTATGAAAGAACAGCAACTTATTTATTTACTAATAAGATAAAATGTTCTAAATGTGGTAATTTTCTAGGTGGTCACGCTACTACAAAAACTAATGGTAAAAAATACTATTACTATAAATGTAATACTTGTAAAACTTATTTCAATGAAATAGATATTGAAAAAGAATTAAAAGCATTTATGTTAGAACTTTCCAAACAAGATGACCTTATTAATAATTATTATACTCCATTTATTAAATCAAAATTAGAAGATAAAACAGAAGATTATAAAAAAGAAATTAAAGAGTTAGATAAGCAACTAGATAGAATTAAAACAGCTTATATTAAGGGTGTTATAAAACTAGAAGATTTTGATAAAGAAATAAAACATATCGGATATCAAAAATCCGATTTAGAAAAAAGACAAAAAGAACAAAAACAATATGAGAATTTAAGTTTCACTCTTAATGATTTGTTAATTATACAAGATATGCAAGAAATAGAATTTTATACTAACCCAGATGTTTTAAATAATTGGTCTAATAAATCAAAAGAAGATAAACAAAAAATAATTGGTAAATATATTGATAATATAACTATTGAAAAGAAAAGCAATAAATTTGAAATATCTAATATTGAATTTAGAAAAAATTATTTAGAGGATATGATATATAATCACTATAAATTTAATATACCTTGTAATGTATATATGTATGAAGATGAATACGGAATACCACTAAAACTAAATCATGAACTTAAAACTATGAAAGAAGCAGAAAATTATTTTAAAAGATTAGAAAAATATGTTGGAGATTATAAATTAAACTATTATATAAGCGAAATTGATGAAAAAGAAAATAGATTTAATTATACTCAAAATAACGATGTTGAAAAAATAATTAGATTAATTGGTATTGGAGATAAGAGAAAAAAAGATGATTTTAAATTAGGCGTTATTACTTTAGACTTATCTATGTTTAAAGATAAAGATGGGAAAGAAATTTATAAGAAACTATTTGATAAATTAGAAAAAGAAAGACTAACATAGCCAAAATTATGTTAGTCTTTAATCATCCTATAAATTTTACAAAAAATAATCAAGTAGGATGATTTAATAAATATTAAATGCTTTATTTTATAAGGTTTAACTTTCATATCAACCTAATATCAACCTACCTCGTAGGTTGAATTTCGTAAGTACGAAATCAGTATTGTGTAACACTAAACCCTTATGAAATAAGGAAAAGTTTAGTATAGTTGCACAAGTTTCTTATCCTGCTTTTTTCTATATTTAATATTTTAAGGGGTTTTCATCCTATTTAATGATTGGAGGTTATATGAGAAGATTTGATTTTTGGTTGCCAATAGATTTATTTAATAGAATAAGACTAATGGCAAGACATTATAAAGTCCACATATCTAAAATGATGATACAACTTTTAGAAATGGGCTATTTAGAAATGATTAAACAAGGAGGTTATGATAATGAAATTAACAATAAATAAATTAATTGCAAATGATATGATAAATTATGGTATGGATAAAACAAGTAGTTTCAACTACATTGTTTCCTTAAATTCATATTTAGAAGAATATGATGATGAATCACAAAAATATATAAAAGAAAACTTAGATGATATTAAAGATGATATAGAAAGAAATGAATGTGTTGCTGATTTAGTAGTTGAAAAAAATGATGATGATATTGATTTTAATATGGTCTTTTATTGGGGTTATTTATTGACACAAACAGAAAAGATAGTTTATGAAAATGCGAAAATGAATAATATAGAATTAGACTTTGAAGATATTAGAGAGATTGCAAATGATATTTTAGATGATGATGCTTTTAATGATGATATAACTAATCATTTAAAAAATTATGATAAGGGACAGGAGTTATAATTAATGAAAGTTCGTTTATACACTAATGAAGAAATTAAAAAATTAAATAACTCTATTTTTGTTAGAAGTGTTAAATATAAAAGATAGATTGAATATGATCCATTATTTAAGTTATGGACTATTGTTATGAAACACGATTTACCAGAACTTTCAGCAAGAGAAATATTTGCTCGTGGAGGAATTGATATTAATATAGTTCATAAAAAATTACCCCAACGAAGAATTAAAGAATGGAGGGATAATTATGAAAAGTTTGGTATAAGATATTTTCTACCTGAAGATGAATATTATCAAAATATTACTTATGTAAAAGATAATAAAGTTCATTATGATACTATGAAAATGCAATTAATGGATTTTGTTTTAAAAAGATTAAAGGAAATAAAATTAGATGAAAATAGATAAACACATATATTTTACTAATGAGGAATATGCTCGTATTTTAGATTATAAAGAAAAAAACAAATTGTCTTTTTCAGAAGCAGTTTGTTTTCTATCTATCTCTGCTTTAAATAGTAAGGATATTTTAGATAGAATTAATTTTTTAGAATCTCGTTTAAATTATTTGATTAAAAAGATAAATATTATTTATTCTTTAGAAGAACAGATTTATTCTGATATGAATTTTGATAATTTAAATACTAATTATACACATGCTATTGCGTGCATAGAACAGTCTAAAAGAATAAAAAACAAATTAGATGAAATGGGACTTTATTCATACTTAGTAACATGTAAACCTGATAAATTTTTGAGTAAACATGGTGATGAATTACTAATAGAGTCACATACAATCTTAGTTCACCCATGTTTATATAATAAAAAAATTTCATTTGTTATTTTTGATCCTGGTTTTAGATTAAAAAATAGTGTACTTATTATAGATAAAGAAAATTCTTGTGATAAAAGGTTTTATGATGGAATATATAAAATTGAATATAAAAAAGATAATGATTATCCATATGAAATATATACTAATAGAAGAACAGATATAAATAGAAATATTTATATAAAAGATATACAAAGATTTTCAGATATTGTATCAATGTATCTTAAAAAGGTCATAAGCAATTAAAAGTTAGATAACAAAAAGGAATTAATAATAGAA